>Ga0208037_1000013_pt1 | contig 215610 bp, 309 predicted proteins | sample June2015DPH_13_1_3_FD_184710 | JGI IMG/M metagenome (GOLD analysis project Ga0208037, IMG submission 184710) | Peatland microbial communities from SPRUCE experiment site at the Marcell Experimental Forest, Minnesota, USA - June2015DPH_13_100... | ecosystem: Environmental > Terrestrial > Soil >...
GAACGAAGACAGAGTTGTGCTACCTGCAGTTTTGCTCTCAGGATCACGACCAACACGACCGATCAGCATCACTTTGTTCAAATCAAACGACATACTACCTCCTGTCCCACCCGATAGGGTGAGGGGCACTACATTAGGGGCGTAATATTTCCCCTAAACTCGTTACTTCAAAGCCTTCCACTTCAGTGACGGGACATTCAGTTCGCCAGTCGTGGCGACTATCTTGTCCTTTTCCAGGTCGATGACGTAAGCCTTAAATCGCGTGGGCTTATTCTTATCTACCCAAACTTCGACTCTTGCCTTTGCTTCTGCAAGAGTCTTCAGTCCTGGATCGGGTTTACCAAACCCATCATAAAGTGTAGCATAGGGTGGCACAAACGGAAAAGCACATGTGCCTCCCGGCTGACTGGCCAATGAGGCCCATTGATTTCGTGACTCAAACAATACGACTGCGAACATTGCACTTCCTTTCTTGGTGGGCTCTCCTGGATTCGAACCAGGGATCCCCGGCTTATGAGGCCGGCGCTTTAGGCCATCTAAGCTAAGAGCCCTCTTCTTCACCGTCATGATGCATGAACTCTCTATTGGCTAGCGCCAGAGCGCATAGTCTCTTCATTTCGGCTTTGACTTCGGTTAAGGACAGAGGCCTGTATTCCCATGCGTCCACGCCGATATCGAAGGAGGGGGCTCCAGGAACAGGTGGAAGTCCACCGTGTGAATGACCATACAGCATGCCGGCGCCATGGTGAGAATGTTCCCAAACGCGCATTGCATAGTGGCATAGAACTATCCTGTAATCCTCTCCAGGGGCGCGATACAAGTAGCATTGAGGCAATACCTTAAAGTATCGAAGGAGGATCTTTTCTTTATCGTGGTTGCCAGGGACAACGAAAAGATTCTTACAGGAGACCCTTTTGACGAAGTCCTGGACGTACACTTCCTTATTCGCAATATCTCCCAGGATATACAGTCGATCGTTCGTCGCGACACGTTCATTGATATTATCAATGATCACCGTCCCCATATGGTCGACGTCCTTGAAAGGACGATTGCAGTACTTGATGATGTTGAAGTGACCCAAATGTGGGTCGGCTGTAAACCAGTCCATTTACCTACCCGCGGTACATATAAGGATTATACCAAGGATCATTACAATCACCAAGATGATTGCGCCGTGGTACTTCTCATGGAACTCTTTGAATGACATAACCGAACTCCAATCCGTTTACCGGTGGGGCGTCCATGATTTGCTTCCAGAGATCGAGATCACCCCAGCAAGCTTCAACCTGCTCAGCGGACCAAAGAACTAGAGGAATGGCTTTCAAGTGCGCGCGTTGGGCAGCTACGATTCGATGGCTCCCAGATAGGAGCTGAATCCGCTCGCCATAAGGATAACCTACTAATGCAGGATGTCCTTTACCCCATCCTTTGGCAAGTAAACGAGTTAACTCGTCCAACTTCTCGGGGTGCGAAATCCTATGAGGAGGATCGCACCGCCAGGGACTAACCCAAACGTTCATTAGGCCCCTTCTTTCGTAATCACATTCCAAAAGTAGATCGCGCCAAAGAAGTAGTGCCTCCAACCATCATACCAGCACCACCGCTGAAATATACAGGGTTTTCCTTGTCGCGACATACTACCTCCAATATTGGTGGGCCACCAGGGATTCGAACCCTGAACTCCCAGCTTAAGAGGCTGGTACTCTAACCAGTTGAGTTAGTGGCCCCAAGAAACTCTTCTCTAATCTTACCAAGCTCCTTAAGGAGCATCATTCGATCGTGGGGGATATGCAGAGACCTCTGTTCTATCTCCCCGCGAACTGCCTCACAGGCAGTTAGGATTTCCTGTTTTGATTTGCCCTTTAGCTCGCGCCGCAGAGCTCGAAACAAGAACTGTCCCCAGACCATCTGGTTACGGTATGTCCTAACTGCCTGATCGGCTTCGTTCCTTACTATAATGAACGTTGCAGGAGGCATTTAGCCTCTTCTCATCCGACTGGAGATCCAGTTTCGGTTGTCGGATCGACTGCTGTTGAATCGCCAGTTGCGTCAGGGACGGTAACAGGCGTTGGATCAGTCTGCGTCGCATCCGTTGCCGGAGCCGTTGTCTGATCAGTCATTGTGGGGTCCGGAGTCGGATCCGTTGCCGGATCTGCCACGGGACCAGTTGTTCCGGTGATTCCGACTGCTTCAGCTGTCACGCCGGCCGGCACTTCTGCCGTTTCCGGATCGGGAGCTGGTTCAGTCTGATCAGCGGTCTGTACTTGTTCTTGTGCTTGTCGATGTGCTCGCAGTGCGCGCGCTAGGGCAAGCATCTTCAAAAGGATGGCCGGATCGATCGTTGTCCGTTCGCCGAGCCCCTCTTCGTATGGGTTGTAATCCGGACCTTCGTCCAGATCTTCGTCTTCGTCTTCAGGTTCTTGATTCAGGAAATCCTCAGTCTCGGCTTCGACTAACGCGGTCTTAGCCTCGACCAGCGCAGTCTTAGCCCTGAGGTACTTGTTCAAACTGCCGAGAACTGAAAGAACTGCCAGAAGCAAAATGATTCCGGCAATCACCAGGAACACAGTCAACATGGGATTGTTTATCCTCTCCTTGTTTTTGGAGCGGGAAGTAGGACTCGAACCTACACGGGGGATCAGACCCAGAGGATTTTAAGTCCTCCGCGGCTACCATTTTCGCCATTCCCGCTTAGATACTACCAATATTTGCGAGCGAAGTGAACAGCAGCGTAGATCAATCCGCCCCAAAAGAGTATGTTACCTAAGACGATGGCAACCCAGACGCCCAAAACAGCCAGAATGGCTGATTTGGCTTGTCGAGTTCTCACCATCTCTCCAGCATAGTCCCTACCTAACATCAGGACTCCTTTCTGTACAAATCCATCATACTTGACCAGGCGAGTGAATGAACAGGGTTGATATACTTTGTATTTCCATCAGCATCACGGAACTGAATCAACTCTATCTGCTCATCCTTCAATACGTTACCCGCTTCATCGCGGATGATGTAACGTCTTGGACCCACACTACAAACCATGTGTTTCATGCTCACCTTTCAAACTGGTGGTCGAGGTAGGATTCGAACCTACGACCTGGCGGTTATCGACCGCCTGCTCTACCAACTGAGCTACTCGGCCCTAATCCATTCAGCAATGTCATGTGCATTCAAAGGCTTACACGACGCCTTGATAACTTCTTCAGGACAATCCAGCTTGCCGAGAGCATTGACAATCTCCGCTGCTTTACGGCGAGCTTTCTTTACCTTCATCTCATGTTCTGCCACAGAAGCCAGCGCATACTCATAAGATGCTTTCTTATTAGCCAGATCTTTCTTCGCATCAACCAGATCTTTCTCTTCTGCCTCAACGCTATAATAGCCATTGCGAAGAGACTTCTCAAGAGCAGTCAGAAGAGCTTCTACTCCTCCTGGAGGATCATATCTAGGCTGTTGATTAGCCACGGTTCTCCGATCTGTACTGGTGGGCCTATAAAAGGGCTCCTGTGCCTCTTGCGAGGCGACGGCCATCCGTCTAAGCAGAAGCTTTCCTCTGTAGCTTTCTGAACTCCAGAATGGCGTGGCAGTTAGCGCATAAAACATCGCACTTTGCCATTTCTTTCTGGACCATAGGCCAAGAGTAGTTTCTGCTTTCGGACAATCTAAACTTTTTGAGCTTAGGATTCCGATGATGGAACTCTAAGGCAGCGAAGTGTTTGTGATACTTACACCTCTTACAACCTCTCCTTAGTTTCTCGGCTCTAACCCTTCTCTGGATTTCAGCTCGATATTCCCTATCACGTTTCCTATTTGACTCACGCGTACTATCTCGGAAAGCCTTACTCTTCAGGTATTTAATGCCCGCTGGGCTCTTTCTCCAACGTTTCTGATTTCTCGCTTTCCGAGTTTTGTACGTATTCATTAGATTGTCCAATGCACCCTACCCGACGGGTTACAACGACGAGCAGTCTCACCGTCCTATTTGGGTTTGCATCAGGAAGGGATTAGGTTAGTAACCTCCCGTACCTCGTAGCCTTTCGACCCCCGACTTTCATCGGTTCCTTTGCTCTATGATGGCCCTATTTTCCTCGAGCTTGCGCCCGCGGCCGTCCGGCCCACCAATCTCTCAAACCTTCAGAATCCTAACCCTAGGATTCCGCATTGCCAACTCCACAAGGGCGAAAGCCATAGGCTCATCATTGGGAATCGGCATCTCATTCTTGATCGTGATCGTCTCCTGGATTTTAGTCTCAGGATCCGTCTTATGTGCCTCATAGCACATAATGAAGTTCGAATGCCCATTCAAAAGCTCTTGTTCGAGCTGTTCGAAACTTTCCATTAGAACTGGTGCTGGTGCCGGCACACTCATAACTCCGCCAACACCTACGTTGATTTGTTGCTTATCCAAATGCTTCCTCTTTCCATTTCCTGATTTGCGCTTCGATGCGCTTACCGCCATACTTACCCCAGAAGCGCCAGCTAATAGCTAGCCTCAACCAATGTCCTTTGTAGAACCTGGATATGGTCTTAATCGGAGCTAAGGGAGCATCCATCTGCCGATCCTTCGAAACATGACGTACTTATCAAAGAACCTCCAGGTGCAGCGCAGGTGGCCCCAGATATTCGGATCCAATCGATAAAAGTCCGCGCGCAGCATTGCGCACTTCATGAACCGATAAGGACGATTCCAGGTTTCTTTCGACACACTGCCTTCTTACGGCGGACAGATTGGATCGTTACCTTGACCCACTCGCCTATCTCCCACGGACCTCTTAAGTACTGTCTCTCGAGGTAGTTCTCCGCCCCGTCATTACCAAGGCGGACCTTAAAGACTTTCTTCATTGGAACAACTGATACGGAAATCCGAACTTGATCAGGTAGTAGATAACATACAACCACCCAAACAAAGCATGGATAATGAGCCAGCCGATGCTGTGCCACTTCAACCATGACAGGATACCTGCAATGATTGTGCCTATCCCAATACCATCACTGTGATAGTGCTTATGGACTTCTTCTGACATAGTCTCTCCTTAAAATGAAAAACCCTCCAAGCCGAAGCTGGAGGGTCTTTCGGGGGTTGAGGAGCTGAGAATGCGAGGTCTTCTCAGCCCAACACGGTCCACCAGTCGGTCGTAACGGGCCGACACGTTCAAAATGTCGGCCTTATGTCTTAGCCATCGATACTGATTGAGGTTCTATGATTCCGTCGTCCTTTGGAGCAGCCTTTGGAGCAGCCTTTGGTACGGTCACCTTTGCACCTAACAACCAGTCAACTAATAGAGTCATCAGATCACTCTTATCGACTGCGCCCAGCGCGCTACAAAATGCTATGTTCGTGTCTGAGTCATCAGTCATGTGTAGTTCGGTTCCAATAGCACCGTAAAACACATAATGAATATCTGTACCTACTCCTAGTATCCCAACGAATCTGTCCTTCAACGTGAACATGTCTAAGTCTGCTTTGACATCCTTGTCCTCAGCATCCTTGAAGATATCAATGGAGTGAAAATGCTTAGCACCTCCATCGAGATCTTCCTTCGTGTCAACGGTGAAGATAACCAGGTTCTTCTGCTTGACGTACTGATCGGGGCCAGGAGAAATGGTATCGATGTAGAAGGTAGTTACACTCTTCTCATCTGTATTCATTATAGCATGCGCAAACGCAAAATGATGCGGTTTACACATGGAAAGATTGTACTCCACACGTGCTTGTGGCGCCGGCGTGGCCGGAGCTTGAGCGAACACGGGAGCTACCAGCAGAGTCAGTGCTAAGCCGATTGTGGGGAGGAGTTTCATGGTACCCTTAAACGAACCTAAGTCTCATGAACTGATTAGTATAGAAGGGACGCCTTCTCTATGTACTCTCTTTGTCGATAGATCATATCGAAGTTTTGCATCTCACCACGGAGCTTCATCAAAAGATTGCCCAGGTGATTGTAGGCTTCCTTGTCAGCACACTTCGGGCATCGACAGCTACCCCAGTAGTTGTCATGCCAAGTGTTGCCTTCTTCGATGATCATATTGCCGCTGGCGAGCAAAAGGCCTAAAGGCTTACGGTGTAGGAACTTCTCCCGCACGAGAATCTCCATAACTGCAAGCTTGACCTTCTCCCAGTCAGCCCGGCATTCTATCTCTCGTCCCAGCTTCTTGGCTTCAGCGGCCGGTAGGTGCATGAACTTCCGCCGAACGTTGAAATCCAAGGACTTAGCAGCATGGTATGCATTTTCTATATGATCGTAGATCATCATTCCATACTGCACCGGCGGGCCCTCAAAGTTAGAGAACTCTCTCCAAGGACCTTGGAACTCAGAGATCTTATTCACTGTTGTGCTCTTGCACATTCACCAGGTGTGGTTCAACGTGGCCCTTCTTTGCCAGGGTTGCGTTGATTGCCGCCAGCTGCTCGGCATGTACTACCTTCATGCGATCGCGGAACTTGAGAAGCTGCTCGATGCTCAGGCTCTCAAAGATCTCATTGATCGCGCCTTTGACTTTGCCAACGTCCATGCGTCCTCCTAGAAACTCTTCCGCAGTGTGGGCCATCTCCCTCGCCAATAGCGAATATTCTTGCGAAGCTGAATACGACATATTCGCCGGCCACCTGCCAAAGAACCAAAAATACACCACCAACTCATCGTAGATCCTTTGGATATCTGGGAAGCAAGAGACGTCCAATGTATCCCCACCTGGGCTTACTTAGTAACTTCTCCCAGACAGTCCATTTAGGATAAGGCTTCTCATAAGGCGGTAGTCGCTTCATTTCCCGTCCCATCCGGGAACATCGATGTTACCTCCGCGCGTTTCCTGGAGTATTTCAGCCATAACGGGACTCTCGAGTCCCGCAGCAATACGCTTGACCCGTCGATCGTATAGAATCACATTGAGGGCCGCCGACAGGTTGAGACAATGCGCAGAAGGAATGAAGATGAAGCGATGGCAATGCATTCGAAATACTTGAGTGACTGACCCGTCTTCGGGTCCGAAGACGTAAAGAGCTTTCTCCGGATGATCGAATGATGCAAGGTTCTCAGCGTGTGGCACAAGCTCAACGCAGACTGGGACCGAGTCAGGAAAAAGATCAAATGGGCGTTCGTTCGTCTCCCAGTAGACATCTTTATACCCCTTCATTCGCTCTTCACGGGGAAGACGATCCATGGTAGTTGGATCAACACGCTTCCCCGTCCAGAGCATTGTGGTAATACCAAAGCAGCTGCAAGCACGAATAGCAGATGCTACGTTATGAGCATACTTGGGATTGCTTAGAACAACCCCAGGCAGCGTGAATACAGGCTTACGGACAGGAACTACCGCCATAGATCTCTTCTCCGTCTGGGTACATGACAGAGCAACCAGATCAACCAGTTGCTCTTCTTAGTACCCGGGAACTGGTATCCTTTGGCCAAGATATGCTCTATCTTGAGTAAATACAGGGGTGTTGCTATCGGCTTCCCAGCCCTGTTCAGTTTTAATGATTGCGCGGCCGTGCTTGAGAATGGGCGCCAAGTCATTCCAGTTCGTTCCTTTCTGGAAGATCATCTCCTGTAGCATATCACAGTTCTTGCCATGCAGTTCCTTTGGCGAGTACATTGACTGAGCTACAGACTGAATGCTATTTCGTGTTGCGTCTTGCTGGCGCCACACGAAGTAGTTCATAACTTCTTCGCGATCGGGTATAACGAACGCCCGAGCATCAAACGTAGCCGTTGGATGAAGCCCAAGCTCTCGGGCCCTCTCGTTAAAAGCCATCGTAGCGATGCTGGCCGCGACAGATACAATCTTCTGTAAGTTGTTGTCATACCAGGCCGCCGTGTCTTTGGTAGCAAAGTCCGTCAGAATCAGCGATATCTCGTCGGACTGTACATACCCAAGATTCGTCCCTTGTATACTCTCGCACATCGTGATAGCCGCCCGATCCATGCACTGGATGAGCAGGCTATCAAAAGGACGGCTGAGCTTTCGAGTATAGGAATGGAAGGCTTTCCCGTCGGCACGGATGATGGTATAAGTGCGTCTCGGCAATAAGCAAAGAGACCTATTCTCATACTGCTCCTTCATCCGTATCCCAATACCGTCGCTCATACGTAGACTTGTACCATTCTGCCTGTGTATGCCGGCCCGGCCAGAAGTGGAGGCAAAGATACGCAACCTACTGCTAGCAACATCTGAGCAGTATCCGTGTCAATCTTCTTCCAGGCAATATCTCCAGTGCCATACTTAACGTAGTAGCTCCCCTGGAGCTTCTCGTTAAGACGCCACTGCACGATCGGACTATATTCCGTTGTTGGTGTCTGCATCGCGAATGAACACATCCTTCCCTTGGATTTTAGGTTCTAACAAGGCCCAGAGACACTTCTTGAAATCCTTGCCGTCCAGCATGGCAAAGAAGGTGGGCTGATACTTCGAGTCCTCCGCCTGAAAAGCCAGAGCATAGTGCTTCCGAACAAGCCTTGCGTCAGGGGACTTTTCCAACCGCAGTCCCGCAAGAGCCTTGATTGATGCCTGGCCAAACGCAGTAATCGCTTCACTCTCGTACTTGGCATAAAGATCCTGGAATGTCTTGATCCATCCTTGACACCAGCTTACGAACTGCTTATTCTGAAGGGCAGGCATCCAAAGAGCTGCCGGGTCGTATCCTTCAGAGAGATGTTCCCATACTCCTTTAGGATTCAGGCCAGTAATCACCTTGTGAAGCCTTATATAATCCTCCGTCTTGATCTTGAGCCGAAAGGGCACTTTGGTTTCGGGATTCCAATACTGGAGAACAAAACCTTCAATATTCTTGCTCTCTTCGGATTTACATTCCTCAAGTGACTTGGCATATTCAGTGGGCACTCGTAGGCCGTTCTTATTTGCCCAGAGAACCACTTCCTCAGGCGGTAGCTCAGCACCAGTAGCGATGTTGACGAGGCCCAGAAGAACAAGGGCTTGGTAGTCATAGTTCACCACAATCCTGTTCTCATCGTAGATGATTTCAAAGAGAGGCGTGTAGCCTTTTGGCCAGCTGGCCGAGTCAGCAACAGGCCAGTTACCAAACCTAGCTCGGTACCACTTAGTGGCCCAGATAGCTTGTTCGGAGGCAAACGACCCGCGGGTGGCAATGAAAGCCTCTCGGAAGTGTGTATGCCAGAATAGGATTCCCAGAGACCCATCGAGCTTTTCAAGGACTCGAGGCTTCCAGGACGGAAGGTTAGCTTCGAGAGTCTCTGGGCGGAAGCCTGTGTTCAGATTAAAGAACTTACGGAATGGCCTGGCAATGACCTCCTGATGATTCAGGAGCCACATATGCCAATCACTAGTAGCGCAGTCCTGTCGGCAAATCAAGCCGCGGCACTGTTCTGTTACGTCATCCCAGACGTTGTCATGCTGAGCCACATGAGTATAGTTATATACCCAGAGCTCAGGATACTGAGGGTGCTGTGTCCTGGAGACTACTCCCTTCAGGATATGCTCCCAGAGAAGCTCAGTGTTGAGCAGTTCAGGTAGTTTCATATCGATCCTTTGTAGTTCTCAGGAAATGACTTCCTGAGTTTTCGAATGTACTTGCGGCGCCAGATACGGAGACATCTTCCTCTCCAATCGCCGCCACGTCCGAGGAACCACCAACTCATACGATCCTCTTGAAATCCTTATGTGCCCCGAATATCAAGTGCCATCTCTTGACATCGAAGAAATCATTGTGACGGTAGCGGCGGCTAACCAAATAGAAGCCCTTACCGCAAGAGGCCCGGCACCATCTCCACCATTTCATGGCTTTGGGATGTCGAGGTCTAAAGATGCGTCATACTTCTCTCTAGACTCTCTGTCGTAATGATCCATTTCCTTCTTGTGGTCCTGAGTGCGCAGTTCTTTCCAAGCTTCATTCAACCCGCGCTCGTAATAATCAAGCCAGTGTAGATACTCTGATCTTACTGGAGTACGTGGTAAAGCCTCAGCCCATCTACGAATGGCATCAATATCTTTTTGACTCTGCTCGAGCCTGGGACCCCAAGACGTTACGTCATAGTTGTGGCTCAGCCAGATAATCAAGTCATTATAATGAGTCAACCTGGCATTCAACACACGGTATACAGCAGAGCAAATAGCATCTCGATTATACTTAGGCTCCGCCGTAATCTTAAGATCTTTAGTCTCGGGCTTCCTGAAAGGATTCCACATTAGAGAGATCTCCTCCAATAAATGGCGTTGTAGTGCTTACGCCACCGGCGATCAAACAATCTGATTCCGCCGTTGATATGTCTCATCCACCATTTTATCATAAAGCTCCAAAACAAAGGGAGGGATTGCTCCCTCCCTTCATTTAGTCGGGGGTTCTAACTACGCTGCCGGCGTAGGGGTGAGCGACGCCAACAGTTCGTCCACAGCAGCTGTGTGCTCTGGATCTTCTGGAGAGGCAAAGGAACCCATTGCGCGGCTAAACTTCTCCGCGGCAACGTCATTTCGTGCCTCTATCTTCTGCTCGATATTGTCGATCGAGACATCTGCTCCACCGGCCAGAGTCTTGCCGGCCGAGGTAAGAGCAGAAGCAGCTTGTTCTTGAGCCTTGGATTGACGATCCATACTCTCTAACCTACGTACGTTAGAGAGCATTTCGGTGTGCTTCGCGTCAAGCGCAGTCACACTGGCATCAAGCTTGTTGCTAAGTTCTTTCTGCGCAACAAGTTGCTGGTTAATACTATCCAGCTCCTTCTGAGCCATAACAGCGTCAGAAGCCTTGACGCGCGCCAACGAAGGATTGGACTGCAAATACTTTGCAGCCAATGTCTTGTCGGTCGAGATCCTCGTGCTCAGGTCACCCTGTTCGCGAGTAAGAGTTCGAATCTGCCCGGCTTGCACAGCAGCTTCGTTCGTGAGTTTGGCCAGGGCATCTTCAAGATCCCTGACATACTGGCGCAGAGCGCTCGGAGAGTTCAGATCAATCGCCTTGTCGAGCAAGTCGTGAGCTGTCCCCAAAGTTACTACGCGCAGCTTTTGTATGAACGTGGTCATAGTTCTCCTTAGAAGCTGTCGCTTCCTCCACCACCACCTGAATCTCCTCCGCCGCCGAAGGAAAAGTCAGATGAACCACCAGAATCGCTGGATTCACTGCTCCAGCTCGAGCTTCCACCACCATCGTCACTGCTCGAACTCGAGCCGGACGATTCAGTGAAGCTACTTGAACCACCATTGTCATCATCAGGACTTGGCTCCGGATCCTCCTGGACCGTTGGGGTCTCATGTAGGAACGGATTGTAAGTCGACGGTTCGGTTTCGGGCGCCTCATTGACGCGCGAGTTATCGATGATCACCGGGACATAAGTGGTGCTATCAACAGGAGCATCACCAGCTGATTCGACTCCAGTCATAGCTTCGTCAGAAGGATGACTGCAAGTTACCCCAGCCGGTACATCTACTGTCTCTTGCCCTGTAGGATAAGCTACCTCATCCAGGTCGTTGCACACAGACTTGTAGAGCCGCTCGATGTTGTAATACTGTTGAGGTGTAAGCCCATCAGTATCAGGATTGGTGCTTTCGGAGTTCGACAGTCGGCCGAACTCATCTACGGCGCGATCGTAAAGTGCTTGATTAGAAGCATTTACGAATGACTTAAATCGACTGATACGCCGAGCGGCAAGATTACGCCTGATCGAAGCCGCTTGTTGCGCGGCCTTGGCAGCTTCACGCCGGCGTTTACACCAGCTGTAATACTCCCAGATGCCGTAGCAGAATAGAACTAAGGCAAGGATCAAGAGTGCCCATTTGAATGCCGACCAAAGGCCGGAGTAGTCAGTCGGTGGCTCAGTGACTACTGTAGTAGCAGCAACTGGATGAACTGATTCATCCTTAGCAGCTGTTAGCCTGGCTGCTAGCTGTTGCTCGGTGGCAATAAAGCCACCTGTCCAGTCATGATCCCGGAACTTGGGGACCATGTAGTCTGACTTAATGCGGACCCAGTGCTCGTCGAAGGCATATTTGAATGCTGACCCATAGTAAATGCCCAACTTACGACTGGATGGAGACACCATCAATACGACCAAACTGTTCTTACGGCCGCCACTTGCACCCTGCCACGATGGACAGGAGTGCTCGTACTGGGCCTCAGTTTGATCCAGATTGGCGGTAGTTCCAGTGACGCGAACTCGCACATCGGCGCCCTGATTGATCAAGGAGCCAGCTTCGCTCGCGATCTGAGCCATCTGGGCGGTATTGAGAATACCTCCGGCGTCATCGGCCACTGTAGCATCACAGGTCTGGCCCATAACGACCGCAGGAACAAGCAAGAGAATCGCCAGCATAGCTAGCGATACCATTCGCTTCATGTACTTCTCCTTTCGGATGTACTACTACAACAGCGTGTTAAATGGACCGGTAGACGAGAACGACACTATTCCATACACGTCGGACGTCACGACAAACGATTGTAGCGAATGTCGTTTTGCGCGTAACTATGCACAAAGGTCCATCTGGATAAAGCCTAGCCCACCATTTCATGGTTGACTTACTTGGGCGGAGGCCACTTGACTTCCGTCTCGTTTTCGATTATTCTGTCCGCAAATAAACGCCATCGTGTTGGAAAATAGCGTTTTATAATCGAGAGGCCAACCATGGCTTTCCCTAACCTGAAGATCTGACTCGATCGTCTTAGCAATCTGATCACAAGCCCACCAGATCCCTCTGTCAAAAGCCGAATATATGTCGACCGAGCTTAGCGTTCCAGTCGGCGAACATAGCTTCGACTGCGGACTCGAAATCAGGGAGGGTCCGTCCATTAAGGACGTCGGAGAGGTCGTAGTTTGCATCATAGAGTTGCTTCTTCTGCTCCTCGGTCAAGAGGTACTCTTTGATTCTTCGTACCTGAATATGCTCGTCACTACCATCTTCGAGCAAATCAGCTAAATCTTGGCCTTCTGGTCCCTTCATTTGTCCTTCTCCAGGAACTTCACGGACTTGAGCTTCATGATCACGCGACCCATACGATTGTCGCGACGTTCCGTGAGAGGCTTAATGATCATCCCTTCACGAATGTGACTGGCATGAGGAACCATGGAAACTCCCTCAGCCAAGGTCCTCATGGCGCCAGGGTCATACGGCCCTCTAAAGAGTGTAGGTACCCAGTGGACTTCATTCAAGATGCCGCGCGCTTGGAAGTCTTCGCCTTCCGCGTACAGATGGCACCACGTCAGATCAAGGAGATCGGAGTAGCTCAGAAAGCAACGCCGAGAAAGATCAAAGACGTCGAAGGCGAACAAACGGTACTTGCCATCCTTCTGCCCGTACATGTAAGGCTTCTGGGTAGGAACCAGTTCACCATATAGAACATGACCGGGATATTGCCTACAGAACTCCTCGATCCAGAGGTTCTGTTTGAGGCAAGTCCACCAAGCAGAACCAGGAAGTTCCTTCTTCCATTGGTGGTGGCTACCGCAGTACATACGACCAGCGTAAGCAGCACTACCAGCTTCTCTTATATAAACAAATCGGCTATTAGCCCCGTGGATCTTCTCGGTGATCCATACTTCTTCGCCTTCTATCAGGGCTCCACGGAACTTCTGCCAGGCGTCGACGTCGTAGTCTGGGATATCCAGGCTCGTACTCTCTTGGGCATCCACCGGATGCCGCCAAAAAGCCACTTTCGATAGTAAGAAGCGAAACCATCCGCGTAGAGACTTCGGATAACGTCTCTTCTTTCCGCTCTTTCCAGGGGCAGCTTCGGTATCGCCGCCCAACGACGTCGTATCCGGTGGATCGTAGTGGGTAACACCAAGGACCTTCGCAACGTCATCTCCTTCTTTGAAGAAGCACTCACCTTGTTGATCGATGAAGTCCTTCGTCTGCGGAATAGGAATCAAAAGACCTTCGGAGATTACTCCGCGAAGAGTCTTAGCTTTGATTCTGCGGTATTTCTGGGGTACTTCAGGAACCGCCGTGCTGCCAGCAGGAATCGAATCGGGAATGTAGCCTTTACCTTCCCACACAAAGCTGAACCCCGGGATCGCGGGTACGATACTATCCGGAGGGATGTATATCCCGAGTTCACCGTCCCAAAAATCCCCCTTACCCACACATACGGAATAGCCACCTACTTCTGCGACCTCCAATCTGTCTGCATTCGGGTGTACCTTGGGATACACCTTTACGATCTCGCATTGATGCGTGCTTTTTACTGCGGGAGCGTCAAAGCCCCCTTCCCAACCATCCATCACTGTTTCTCCCTGTAAGTTAGATAAGCTTGCAAAGCTTTGATGAGTTTCTTCACCTGTGCTGTAGTCAAGAGAAAATAGAATGGTGATATACCTGCTCTCAACTCACATTCTGGAAACTCTCCGACGTGCTGCGCGGAGATGTTGATCACCGTTTTATCCGCGGTTCGGATCGTACGGTTAAAGTTGTCCTTGATCATTGATCCTCCCAAAGATCGCTTCGAACTCATGGTCCCTGAGATGGAACCAGAAGTGTTCACCATTCACAAAATACATGACGGCCTTATGTCCCTCTTTCGGCCGGCAGGCTGTTAAATCGCCAGGACACCAGCCTACCGCAGCGGCTCGGAACTTATCTGCGTTAGCGATGAGGCTGTAAGTCCTGCACTTGACTCCGAAGATGTCAAGGGGAGTTCCGATTCTCCACGTAAGCCAGTCGAAGTAACCAGATTCGATTCTATCGAGCAAGGATTCAGCTCCCTAAACTTCCTGTTGTAAGCAGCGCAGACGTCTAAGCAGTTCATGTTACAGATACGATCTCTGTAGACGTCATGATTCTTATACCACTGTTCGCGCTCTTCTCGCATGCCCGGGCCAACCTTGCCGATTGGCTGCCCAGATTCGCGCAAGTAAATGATACAAGGGTAATGCATCCCATCCAAAATAGCCATGTCATCCAAGACTAGGCCACATCGATGAGCATCTGTGACCCCCAAACCTCGGACAGACCAGCCAGACTGAAAGTTACCGACCCGATACCTTAGGATCGGATACTTGGCTAGTAGCTCTGGGTCTACTTGGACGGTCTTAAACTTGTCGCCGTTCTGTGCCGCGGGGATGATCCGAATATCTGACACTCCTAGGCCATCAGCAAACTTGATGATGTCATTGATCTTGTCAGCATTCTGCTCCGTAAGTACTACACCTACGGTGGTGTAGACCCGCTCGGACAAGTAGAAGATGTTATCTACTACCTGCTCCCAGGATCCTTTTATCCCACCGGCCATCTTATCTCCATCCTCTGCACAGCAAGCGTCCAGAGAGACAGAGAAGTCATTGACCCCATTCAAGATAAGGTGCTGATATAGCTCAGGCTTAGCCGAGCCGTTCGTAGACACAGCAATCTTCTTGATGCCTGACCGTTCAGAGAAACGGCATAGCTTGGCCAGGTAAGGATAAAGCGTAGGCTCGCCGCCAGAGAACCGAATAGCTTCCAGTTTGTCATCGGCCCACAAGCGGATGATGTCCTTAGCTTTATAGTAGTCTAGGTCCTCACCGCCTATGCGCCGGCAGTAAGGACACCTGAAGTTGCAGCGTCCAGTAAGTATCAGCTCACAACGTTTGAGAGGCGACGTGGCTGATGCAGACGCAGCTCGAGCATCAGATAGGGTATAAAACCCTATCTCTTTTAGATCTTGGCTCATTGTGGGATGACCGTCTTGGTCTGCGATGTACCACAGGCACTACAAGTGCGGTGCCAGTATTCCGTTATGTGGGTGTAACACCCAGGTGGAGTCCAAATGTATGCTGTGTATTCCTTACGATCAAAGATCCACTTCTCCCAGGAATGTAGCACATGCCACTTCTTCAGTAGCCGAGTGATCCACATATTATTCCTTTCAGTTGGAGTGTGTCTCCTGGTATTCAGTCAAAGGCAATGTGCCTGAGAGGATTGCATTACCACAAGTAATCCGTCCCAGATCTTCCTCGGCCGAAGCAATGAAAGTAAGCACTTCATAGCCGGCCGCCTTCAAAGCTTCCTCATGATGTAGGTAAGGATGGAAGTCAGTATAATCGCCCATTGTCTCAATACCATGAGCTAAAGCTGTCTCCGTCTTATGCATCGGCGTAAGCTTAATCGTGTAGAGGGCTGGGTCAAAGTAGCAGAGAAGGACCTTTGGGTCTATCTCATAGTTGGCCACAGCAAAGTTCAAGGTTATCTTCCTTCCGAAAGGAATGATCCCGTCCATGACATGCGCGATCTCGGCGAGACTGCACGCATTACAGCGGAACATATCCAAGCGCTCCAGCTCATTGGTAGAGTTCACGCTTATCTGGAGACCGGCATTACCGTTATACAAACGGTTCTTGATCCGCATCCAGGTATGGATGAAAGTCTTCAGCCACTCATTCCTCTTAGGCATCATGGTTGATACCACAGGATGAATGTTGTAATCGTCATTCATGTGCGTGTGGAGCCACTTGGCGCAGTCAAGCACGTTGGGATTCCAGGTTGGTTCTCCCATGCACGCAAAGTGAACATTCAGACGCTTGGTCTGAGTAATCTCAGAATGGAGATGTACAGCTTCCAAGATCTGGCCGGTAAGGTCAAAGAACGTTGCGTTCCTGCCTGCGCCGACCTTTGGGACGTCACAGAACTTACATCCCATGGAGCAGCCATACTGGGTGGATATTGTCACCACCCACTTCTCCGTCAATGGCATAAGAGCCTGATGCTTGACGGCTTTATGCTGGTTCAAGTTCACGTCTTTGCCATAATCACCGAGGGAGAGGAACTCCAAGAGTCCCTTTTCTCCCTCGGCCACGCAAATATTGCCGGTCGGGACGGTCAAGTTGCGTGTAATCTTCATGTTACGATGCTTCTACCGGAGGAACTCCGGGAGCTGTTTCGCTTTCCATAACTGCCTCAGCAGCTTGCGCCACCGGCGGCAGAATAGAATCTTCTAGCCGATCGGCTTCTGCATCGGCATTCAGAGTTGCTTCCTCACTTGGTGCTTCTCCGAAGTCGCCATGAGGATCCGCAACGATCGCATTCAGCTTGGCATTCTGCGCTTTAAGCTGCTGAACTTCTCCAGTCAGCTCGCGGCAGCGCAGTTCGGCCTCTTCGGCGCGCTTCAGCAAAGCTGAGCAAGCTGGCCCAAGCTGTGCAACCGCGGCAACTTCCGTATCATACGCGCGGAACAAAGCGTCGATGAAGTCGAAGCGATTGACAGCGATCACTCCAAGGGCCGGATCACGCTGCTTACGCAGCTCCTTGATCTTCTTCTCGTCCGTGTCGAAGGGATCATCCTTCTTCACGCCTTGCAGCTGCTGTATTGCTCGGGCGTCTTTGTGCCCCATTAGTCCTTCTCCTTCTTACTGCGATCGATTGAAACGCGGAACATCTTGTCCCCAGCCTTCGGGTTGCGTTTCTTGCCACAACGACGGCACGTCTGATCTTCCTGCCACTTGTGCCGGCGGTAACTGCCTACACCACTGGTGCATTTGCCTTGCATCAGGCCTCCTTCTTCGGGATGAGATCTTGCATTGCCTTCTCGAAATCCGAAGCTGCCTTCTGTAACTTTGTGATGAGCTTCGGAGAAGCATCAAGTGGTACGTCATTTACCTGGACCAAGATAGCACGTACAACACTATTAGTGTTGTTGGCTCCATTGTTTCCAGTCAGTCTAAACTCTGCCTGCATTAGTCCTCCTTCTTGGACCTTGGCATGTTATTGTTATCATTCGTCTCTTCACCGCGACGAATGCCACGATACTCTACTGCTAGGTAGCCCCGGCAGTTGAAATAGGCACGAGCTGTAACTGTGCCATAGTTTGCATCTATACTTGCCTCGGCCTGCGTGCAGCCGTTCTTGACGACTGCATTGATAGGCCCGATCGCAAGTGTAGTGAGATCGGTAGCGGGTACTGCTTTGAATGCCCACTTCCCTCTCTCACGTCTTTCGAACGCACTCATTGTCCCTCCAAAGGTATAACTCGATTGGCCCAGGCTACATACATAGCATCTGGAGCGTTCCAATATGGGAATATATTCCAGAATGCTACCATCTTAAAATGCTGTGCAAGATCCTTTTCGTATCTCTTGCCGCCGCGGATTGCTACGGCTGTGATCTTCGGGAAGGGTGGCTTTGCCATCAATATTCCATTAGCAGTTACACTCATCAAAATGACCTCGGATAGACATCAGAAGTAGGCTCTCTAAGCCTACGAATATGTCGTCTCCAACGCAATCGTATCCAGCTATGATTATTACTTACTATTCGTTGCCACCATTTCATTGCTCGTCCTCAGGAACCACATCTGGGGCGCCTTTGTTGTAGTCCAAATGATTGGGTTGCAACAGCACCTCAGGATTGCCCTTGGACAAGCCCAGGAATATCAACGTCCTGGCGTCTGGGACGTGCCTTGATTGCCAGTGATGCTCACGAGCAATCTGGCTACAAGCATCGCGAGTTTCTGCATCCCAATGCCCGGTGACTTGGGCTTGGGATAGGTAACCTTTCTCGACCAGGGCATGTTGAATCTCCAGTGTTCTTTTCTGATCAGGAACCTTTTGGCCTTTGATGACGCGCGGGCCGCCAAGCAAAGGAGATGCAAACAGCAGGAACAACATAGCTAATCGCAAGCTTCCTCCTTGGTATGGGGTGGATAGTCGGATTCGAACCGACGTGTCCGGAGCCACAATCCGGCGGACTAACCGCTGTCCTATATCCACCACAGCTTACTGAATCAAAGGCAACTGAAAGCTCTCGGCGTTGTAGCTGACATCGACATATTCAGGGTCGATGATCATGGGATAGCGCGTATCAATGAATAGATTCTCCAGCCTGACCTTTGGCTTGAAGCCATAGATGCTTGCCTGAAGACGTGCTACACACGCGGCGCCGAGAGTAGGATCAGTAAAGCCAAATGATCCTTCGGGATTCTTTGCCAGGCAAGTCGTCCCATCCGGCCGCTCATGATAAATCATCCAGAGAGTCTTTCTGATCTGAGGCATCTTACTTTCCTAGCTTAGCTTTCCATGCAGCTTTGGCAGCCTCTGCAGCATCACCAGAACAAGTCCAGCAAAGATATGCAAGGCAGATACCAGCAACTATGAGGCCAGCAGCTGCTACGTAATCAACGTACGGCATGATTACACTCACAGTGGCATACAGGCTGATGTGCTTGGTGGGTATACTTGTAAAGGCCAAAGCCCCAGACTCCAAACACCATTCCAATCAGGATCCACAAGGAACCTATCTCTTTGATCACAGCCCAAATCTTCTTCATCGGATGAGTCCTTTCACCATCTCAATGAGACCTTTGCCTAGGGCGTGGGCAGCAAGGTAAGCGACGGCCAAGCTACCCACGATTGCCCCAGCAAAGACACAGAACAAACCTTCAAGAACGCGGTACCACATTATCAGCCGTCCTGGGTCCATTCCTGGTCTTAACGATTCGTTTCAGCCAGGTGTTACCAGTTACCCATCGAGGGCCCTTCCAATGCATCCAGCGTGATCTCTGAAACATCAGAACTCGACTCCCTTCCCAACATCATAGCATGTAATACCATTCAGTTGCCACATACGAATGATTCGTGGGCGGTCGTCCACGGAAAACAGGATCTGATCCTTGTTGATCCACTTCAGGATCTTGTCCAGGATCTCCTGTTTGATGATGTCATCATCTCGGAAGTCCCCTCCGGGGCGCATGAAGAGGCGATGATAGTTGACGCCATACATACGAAGCCAGTCAACTGTAGCATCGCTTGCCCTATCTGCCGGCCGGCCGGAAACGACAAGGACTATCAGCCCATCTGCATAGCAGGCATTGCACCAGTCAATGACTACTCCAACAGGAGTATCACCCAGGATACTCACATAGTTGTAGTACAGATCGTAATCCTTGTGCTCGCCTTCAATGTACTGCCTGCGAACGGTCTGATCTGCCATGGTGCCATCCATGTCAAAGATCACGACCTTCTGTTCAGGATCGAGTTTAGGAATAAGCCCATAAGTCAGGGCCATATTCTCTATAACTCCACGTCCCACATGAGCTCGGCCAGTTCTCTGTACATCCCTTTCGATGCACACCTCGATCGGAACGTCGAAGCTTTTCTCCACCAGAGGAACTCCGAGCTCGTTGGCCAGATTCTTCCACTTCGCCAAGGTACCCGGATTGAGGTTGGTGTCATCGATAATGATGTCGTATCCATAATGGATAGCAGCTCTGATAGCCTGTGCCTCGAGGTCGGTGACAACCGACTCCTTACGCCCCTTCCAACGGGAGAAGAGCATATTCCGAAGATCATCTCGATTAACCCTCATCAGATTACCGTCGGTCTTCATGAGCTCACGGGTTTCCGTAGTCTTCCCGCAGCCAGGCAGACCTATATTAACGATAATCTTGCACTTTCTCTTTGGCTTCTCTTTTCCAAGAGGCCAAGGTATAAACTGATTGCTGACAAGAGGCCAAGGTATAAACTGATTGCTGACAAGTTCGTCGGTCATTCTTTCTTCTTCTTGCTGTTGATGCCAAACATGGTTTCAACAGCAGCCACTTGCTCCTTGGGGTTCGTCCCAAGGGCAGAGATCTTGGTCTTCGAGAGAGGACCAGAATGCTTGTACTCATCCTGAGGCGTCGGCTGACCTACGCAGTGATGATCAGCATGATGCTGCTTCGCAATCTTGGCAGCTTCATTTCGTGCTCCAGTGTGGCTGGTAGCGTCAAAGAACTCTGTGTCCCAGTCCGCCCTGCCTTTGTAGTACAGCCGAACTTCGTACTTAGCCATCGTTGTCCTCTTGTTGGCGGCCCTCATTGTAGTTCCGCTTACGTATACGATACCACACAATACAGATAATGCCAATCACTAAAGCCATGAAGACATTGCCCATAAGACTTCCTACATAGTCCGCGGCCGGCTGGCCGGGCTTCTTAGGATCGAGGGCTTCACTCAGCAGAGATATGTTATAGCCACCTGCAAACATGCTGAAAAGCGCAAGCATGGCCAGAGCTGTCTGCTGAACTGCCCAATGTAAATCTTGGATAAAGAGTTTGCTTTCCTTTTTCATGTGTGGTTATAGCAGGGCCCGGTTCCGGGAATAGGCCCTGCCATAGCTGTCCTTTACGCCGGTTGAAGGAGCTTCGAGAGCACTAACAACTGCTGCTTGAGCTCCTTGACGTCATTCTTCAGTCGATCGATCTGAGCTTGGAAGCTGCTCGATTCGATTCCGCCGTAGACTCGTTGCGCCTCGGCGATGTCGTGGGCCGAGAAATCACCCTTGGCAAAGATGGTGATCTCATCGAAAATGAGATTCACAAGCACGTAACTCATCGGGTCGTCCTTATCAAAAGGAGCGTCCTCCTGAATCTCGCGCCTGTTCTTCCCAGGTGTCACTGTCTTGATGCGAAACTCCTCGTGCCCACTATCAAGTAGGTCGAAGAAATGCTCGCGACAGAGCACCTTCATCTGCTTTTCAGCCATACTGCTCCTTCCATGGTGCGGAGTATTGGAATGACTCTCGTCATCCCAAGATCAATCTCTTTATGTCGAACAACGGCTCCGTCACTTCATTGCCGGGCAGCTCTTCTACATCTCCCATGTTGACGTAGTCCAACCAATACCGGGCAGCTCTCACTGTCTCATCCCAGCTGAGCAGCCACCGGACATAAGCATAGCCATCCGGTCGTACTTCTGATACGACGCCAATACACCCGTCTTCACGACGGCGTACAAAGCTTCCTTTTACTAGGTTCCCCACTCCAAGATCTCCTGGGCTATTTCATGGGCCGACCAGTCTGGATCAAAGCAATAGACAGTAACATCATACTTGCCTTTCCAGTCACCGAGGACACGAGAGAGCAACTCATATCCGAAATCTGATTGCCTACATTCTGCCGACCAACTGGCAAAGAAGCCCTTTGGTCGGACAGTCATCACAACCTCGTGAGTACCATCTGGTCTGACTTGCGATGGGCCCGGGGGACGATCGTTCATAATCAGCTGGAAGATATGCTTCTCCCGCTGAATCAAAGAATCCAAATGCTTTACGCTATATACCCGAACAAAGGGTGTTCCTGGTCTAACGTCGAGAGGCATGAGGCATCACACCCTTCATGATACAGGGCTGTGCATCTTGCCAGAGCTGTTTGATACGAATCTTCTGCTCTGCAATGACTGTCATCTGATAGATATTCCCCAGCAGCAAAAGCGCGCTAAGGAGAAGAGCTAGCAGACACATCAGCTGGGCTTCAGCTAACTTATTACGTTGCATGAAAGACCCCTTCTATGATCAAACAAAGAGGAAGATGGTTGGACACAGCACGGATGTTATTAGTCCGTGCCGTCTCCGAACCACCCTCCCAACTCGTGAACTGAGCTACGCTAGTACTTAGCGACGCTCGCCAGCTACTTCACGGAGACTTCGGGGACCACCAGTTGGAACCTTGGACTTTGGTGGAACCCCTTCTCTCACTGCTGCTTTGACAACGATCAGCTGATCCTCATCAAAGGTATTACCGTCAAGTAGTTTGCCTTTGTCCATCTTTTCAGGCTGGACAAAAGCACGGACGCAACCATACAAATATTCGAAGCGTCCCGTGACGATACCAGTGAATCCACTGATTTCGTCTTTGACTCGATCACCTAGCCGTACCATGATACTCCTTTCTAAGAGCACGTGATCTGTTACAGATCAGATTACGCTGGGATCTCTTGGTCGTTGTTCAGAACTGCGAGCTGTTGCGCTTCGGAAAGGCCGCCAATACAGGCCATCCATTCGCGGTACTCGAGGGCAGCTCCCATGGCGGCCGCGTAATACACGGACACATCGGAGTGATCCTGGAGATATTCCTTCCCGAACTTGATCGCTTTGCCGATCTGCTGACGCCGGCCAGTGGAAGGCAGAACGAGCTCGGTATTGAACATCTTGTTGATGAAGGAACCGAGACGGCTCCGACGATCCTTTCGCTTCGGATCCTTCGGATTGGCCACCTCATGCTCCGTGGCGTACTTCGCGTACAGCGCCAGTTTCCCTTCCAAGGTCTGAGGGCCGAGAGCAAACTTCTTGATCTCTTCCAACTGATCCTGTGGAATGAACTCCGCGACCGTGGCGCCGCGGTACTGTCTGTTGTTCTGACTCATGGTCTGATTCTCCTAATCGAGATAGATACAGGAAGCTAGAGCATAAACGGCAGGTGTCTATGCCCTAGCTTGCCTGCTTCCTGCAACCACCTAACCCAGAGTAGTCCGCTCACGCGGCCATTCACTGGATTCTGTAGTACTGTTGCCGATCTCATTCATAGGCACGCTTTGGTCCGTGTGATTGTGCGCGGTCTGTGAGATCTGCACCAATGTCTTGTTGTAGTGAAGACGCGCGGAGTTATCGAGCAGCTTACACTCCAAACATAGCGCGCCGCGGTTGTAAACACCCCGCTCGCCAGAGTTGCACAGCCAACACCAGTTCTCCCTGCGACAGTTCATGTAGACAGGGCACAACTTCCTGGCGTAGGACCGAAGCAACATTACTTGCTGAGGGAAGGTCGTCTTCTTCTGCTCGACAGCATCGGAGACGATCCTTCCCAGCCGGTCGATGGTAGTTTCCCTGCCAACGACCAGATCAGGGTTCAGTTCCGTTTCCCTGGTCTTCTGCATCAGCTTGTCCCTTCACGATATCCTCGGCCGTCACAGGTAGATGAGAAGGAAGATCTTTCAGCCTGGCGGTGAGATCGAGAGCTTCATTATTCAGCTCCCGCGGGACCCAATAAAAACGTACCACGATGTCGAACTCTTCCTTCAACACGTGTACGAGGTTGACCGCCTCCAGAAACAGAGGTCTAAGTCCTTCTTCCTTAATGGCATACTCGCCAGTCATCTGGTTAATCACCAGCTGGGAGTCACCAATGATGGTAGCCTCTGACAGCCAGTGACGTATGCCAGGAGCGTTGGCACGGATATGCTTAAGGATGTTCAGCATGCTGGTGTACTCAGCCTGATTGTTAGTCTCGGCTTTGTACGCTATGTCGTGTCGCACGTTGGTATCTACATCACGCCAGGAAGTCAGCCAGAGACTGCCTATCTCTTTGTTCTGTATGGCTTTCCGGGTGAATACAGATGAGTACCTGTTGGCATCGAAAAAAAAGTAGATATTACACCTCCACATCTTCCCAAAGAGGTTCCAAATCAATGGGAGGTTTCGGATGAATAGCTTGTAAGGTCCTTTGTGAGTACTTCGCTCTGTATCTCTTCCATACTGGCAAGGTATCATCCCACTTAGATGGTGGCAGTTGTCCAGAAAGAAACGTCTTTATATTTCTTCTGGGGAGGCAATAAGAAATCAGCATAAGTATGATTGGCATCACTTATGCTTCTTTCTTAGTAGACGCCAAGCGCCCCAGAGAACAAGTATGAGGAAGCATAGGTTGATAGCTTCCCTTACGAGAGGCCCTGCTAAGTTATCACCCATGGGATCCTCCAGTAATGGCCCTTAAATCAGCCAGAACCATCTCCAGTTCTTCAACTGTAGCATTGTTCTTCAAACAGTTGGCGCGCGCGGAGATAACGCGCACATTACCCTTCACATAACCCTTGGTCGAATCTATCCTGTCAAGGGAAGGTGAAGTAGTGAACCTGGTTGCTTTATTGCGCTTGGTCTCTAATCTAATACCAAGCACCGGACAGAACTCAGGAATAATGACATCAGAGACATCAATGTCAAAATCTAAGTGCTTCTTTGATGCTCTGCCCTTCGCCGTCCAGAACATAAGAAATGGAAGGTTTTGTTCCTGCCATTCGTTCAAATATTGGCGTCTCTTATCGGGATGTTTAAGGCGCCATCTTTGGTTGCGCATGAAATCGGCGCATTCCTCTGAACAGTATAGTTTTCTCCCTTTTCCTATACCTTTCCGGGAGAATCTGTTCTTACATCCTGATCTCTTACATTTGTAGAGCATAGAGCCTTAACTTGTGCCGAGCACGCCATCTTTCAGTATCTGAAGGATGCCTGGATCAGATACCTTCGGTCTGTCCATGATCAGGCCAGACAGGCACTTATCCATGCATACCTGACTGCCTTTGACCTTGGTTACATCCACTTTCTTGTCGCGGCAGTTCGAGCACGTGCCCTTAAACACACGTGTGTCGCGTTTGCAGCGCCGTGGGCGAACGTTTGCCTTCAACTTGGCCATTAGTGGCCTCTCTTTCGGGTTCGCAGCCCAAAAGCCTCTGGGAAGCGAATAGCACCTGCCAACCAGAGACAAAGGGCGGCTAATCCAAGAAGGATCGAGCTCACCATCTATGCCTCCTTGATCCACAGACAGATGTCTGTGAAAGCCTGGGCCATTTCATACGTGCCGGCCCTGAAGAAGAATGTCTTGTGTTTCTTCTCGTGGGTCATACCCATGACATACCCACTGTCCTGGCGAGTATGAACTACGATCACCAGCTTTGCTGGGTCGCCGGTGGCTAGCATCTGATCGATGAATACGTGCACCAATCCACTGGTGCGATCGTCTTCTGGACCACTGATCAGCTCTTCCCATTCGCCGTTCTTAAAGTCGAACAGGACCTGGCTGGTCACAGCATGGTATTGGACAACGCGTTCGAGGTAGATCTGGACGAACCAATCTCGGACAGCGTACGCCAAATCCCAATGCAGGAAACGTTGCCAGGCATTTCTGAGTGTTGACATATGCATCACCCCTATTGCAGAATACATCTCCAAAAACACGTAAAGCAGGACTGAAGCCTATGATAACACAAGGCTTAAGGTATGGCCACTAACGTGCTACATAATCAGTGAGGCCAAACCATGACAGTCCTGCTTATGCTTGGAACGTTCAGTACGTTCCTGATTATTGACTTTGTCCGGAAACATAAGCACTCATAGAGTGCTCATCCTTGGCATGGTTCCAGTGATACTCGAGCCGAAGGATCTTATACCCAGGTGGATTGCGCTTCGCAGCCACTATCTGGAGAATATGCAGTAGCTTGCTTCCTACCTGTGTCCTGTGGTACGTCTCAGTCGAGATCTCCTTGTACCACTTCTTCTTGCCTTGCTGTGCCTTGGTAAGACCCATCTTAGCACGTTCAATCTCCCATTCATCCAAAGGACGCGTGTCCTTTACGATCGTACGCAGGACCCTGAACCAGGTCTTGTGCATCTTGGTGTACTTAGATGCGCGCGGCCCGTCAGGGATCTCTGTAATCTCATACCAGAGATCAGGCCCATCCTTCGCGAAGAGGATTCGTGTGACAGAGGCATTCTTCCTTGCCCTGTCCCAACTCGTCTTCCAGGGATCCTGCTTGAACTCACGCAGGATACCACCGTCATCGACGAAGAGATCATTGCGCCAACGCTTCGTCCTGAAGCCATTGATATCGACTTCATAGCCGATACAACGACGGATCTCTTCGCCTTTGTACGTGCGTGAATCGGCCACGGCGCACAAACGGGAATACACGCTAGCCCAAGGCTTCCCAATGTTAGCATGCAGGAAGCGATAGACAATGCGGTATATGTTTGCTCCATGACGTCCTGGTGCTCGAATGTCCTCAAGAGCCATACGCTGCCTCCTTCAGACTTGTTGGTATCAAACTCTTATCCATCTGTTCCTGGATCCACATTGCATTCCACAAGTGGACGGCATATGCCAGCGGATCAGGTTTGAATGCCAAGTCCTTGAAGTCCCACACCATCCACCATGGCACTGAACAGAAGATATGTGGAGCTTGCACATACCTGACTAACCACATCTTCTTCACGGCTTGTGCGATCAATGTAGGACCGCACACTCCCCACAGTTCCGTGTGTGGATCTGTATCCAAACAACGCCGCCAGCAATAAGCCATGACGTCGCTGTTCTTTGGTGCTTTGATGGTGCCTCCGTTGACTTGCCAACCATCTTCCTTAGTATCCTCGGACGAGAATACATAAGGTGAGTCAAAGTCAAACGTGTGCATGCACACTGCGTCTGTATCTGACCACCAACCACCACAATCAAGCAACAGCTTGTAACGGAAGAAATCGGAGAACAGAGCGAGAGAAGTAAAGTCCTTTGGATCGTACATATCCAAAGGTATGATGCTATTCGCATCCTTTACGATAGTGCCAGGAGGGATGTTATCAACAGGCTCGTACGTGTACAGATGGAACTCATGTCCATGCCTTAAGTAGGAGCTTATTGAAAGGTGCTCCATAGGTGAGAGTTTACCGCTTACCCATAGGCTCTGAATCACTTCCTCAAGAGCCATGCTTCACCTCGATTTCGAATGTGCCATACCGCAATAGTACAACCTTGGCATTCCGACCCAAAGCATACTCCATTCGCTTGGCGCCAGGCGTATTGAGTGAATGAATCACCACAGTGCCTGGGTACTCAAGTTGTTCCATTCTCAATGCTGCCTCGTAGAATGTAACACGAGGATCATTCCACTTGGCATCGTGATCCAAGAAGATCAAATCGTATTCCAGACAGTGTCCGGCGCGCTCTAGTGCCATCTCGGGAGTCCAAGCGACATCCAGCCGTTCAGTAATACGCTCACGAAACCATTCAATACGAGCACCAGAATCCTCTATCAACAGAACTCTGGATCCAGCTGGTATTGTTATGAGTGGTTTGGACACTATGATCTCCTAGTCATCCGAGCCACATGCACAAGACAAATGATCTTTACAGAATACCTGCTTGCAGTCAGGACAATACTGCACAGCAGGTTTCCATTCTGATTTGCCTTTGTGCTTGCAGTGAAAACACCACTTCCAAGCGTGGCTTTGCTTCTGCAGCTCTGCGACTATGTCGGGTGAAAGTGGGTAGAGCATCACAAGATCTTCACGAGCTCATCATAGAGCCCGCTCAATGCAACATCAAGCTGGCCAACCAGGACGCAGCGATTGTTGTACTCGCCATCCTGATACTTACGGATGGCATTGTATACTTGCTGCTTCTTCTCCCACAGACTGGGCGCAAGCTTATCCGCGGGAGTTTCCTTCTTGACAGGTTCGGGCCTGCCAAGAAGGAAGTTACGAACTGAGCCTTTGATTGCACTCATCGGCTAGTCCTTTCCAGCCACCACAATAGGGGGCTCGAGGCTCACAAGTTCAGGTGATTCCACCAAGGTAGTGTCAAGTACTGCTACCTCAGTGTCTACTGGCACAACTACCTGGATCATCACCGTCGTCATTCCATCTTTGACGTAGTCCAGGGCTTCGGCCGCAGCCTGAGACAGGTCTGCGACTCTATGAAGGCTATGAGCAGGGCCCCGGTCAGTGACCTCAACCACAATGGACTTGCCATTGCGTAGGTTTGTCACACGGACCATGGTACCTAGGGGAATACCCCAGGTAGCAATAGACGGCTTGCGATAATCAAAACGATTACCGTTCGCCATCTTGCGACCTTGCCAGTAATGTTTGCCATAGAAAGAAGCCTTCCCTATATAGTGGGGCTTCTCCAGGCAAACATGAAAGTCACAGTAAACTAGTTTTACGTGACTGGCATGGTGGTATTGTGCTGCGAACGTCGGGGGCGTCCACAGCAGGCTTACGGCGAGTAGTAAGAATACTACTACCCGAAGTAGTTTCTGCATGCGGTTCTCCTTAAGTTTAGATGTGATCCTGGCAGCTACTTTACGATCCATCTCTGCTGCCTGTGTTTGGCCTCCCTTTCATAAACCCCGACCATCCATGCGCAACGCATGACCGATGGCCATGATGTCGTAACTACCCTGGCAAACGCCTTCTGCATTTCGATGCAGTTGTCATACAACGTCTTATTATCTAACGAATGGACGTTGGAGACAAAGCTATCAGGGTCAAAATCGTGGGTGCCGTCTCGTAATACGACGTGCACGGCTGTTTCCTTCACATGCTCTGTGGTGCAATGCGATGCATTGCCACAGCGTTCGCATGGCATATAAGCTCCATATTGTCAGGGGATTATCCCTGATTAGTATAACTGGGGTAGAGCTAGTCGGCATCTACCCCAGCTATTTTTGCCGAGCAGGGAGAACGGTTAAACTCCTGCCCAGACAAGCTACTGCCAGACGTAGATGTCGACGTTATCAGTCGAATCGTCATCGGATCGAACTAGGATCCGGCTGCGATCGATTGACTTCGCCATGTATCTAGCGCTGGCGCCTGCATTGCGCAGGTTCCCTTCCACTACGACCTGTATGGTCGGATTGGCCTTGGCCTTGGCAATGGCTTGATCAAGCACTGCCTTGGCGGCCGCGGAGAGACACACGAACTTCGTAGGACACGCACCATCTGTATACTGCGTGGTCAGATGGAACGTACCTACGCGCGCGAGTGTCTTCGACTCATCCTGTTGGACCACAGCCGGCGGAATGTTCGGCTGATCAGTTACCATAGGAGGAGTGATCTTGGGTGCAGGGTTCGGATCGATCTGCACCAAGACTCGGGTGGTGGGAGTTGGAGGGACAACCTCGGAGACCTTCGGCTCTGGGGCTGGGGGCGGAACGTTGAGGGTGTCTCCCAGACAATCAGAGAGAGTATACCCTGCTTTCTTAACGTTCTTGTTTGATACGTAGAGCTTGCAAAAGGCCAACTTGCCAGCGTACGTTGCACCCTGCCTTGCTGCCTCGAGGATGGCACAGTTCTGATCAATCCTGGCGCCACCGCCGCTGATGCCAAAGCCCATGGTTTGAACACCACCACCATAGCCTAAGGCACAAAGGGCAGTCGGAGCCGGAGTGCCAGCATAAGCTGTGGCCACCGGGATCTTCGAAGCCTGCACGTTCTCCGTACTGGAGTAACTTGCATTGTTGGATCCGTTGCCATTGTTACTGGCCGCGGACGTGGAAGTAGCATTCGAATCACCACTAGTAGCAGTAGCCGTTGAAGGGCCAGTGGTAGCAGTGTTGGTATTAGTATTGTGAGAGTTCCCAGAACCAGAAACTGACCCACCGTATCCATTACCACCTGCTCCTCCCTGGCCGCCTTGACCACCGGCGCCACCAGTAGCAGTCTGTTGCTGTCCTTGGCCTTGTCCCTGCGTCTGGCCCTGGCCTTGGCCTTGCGACTGCTTGTTGGTATTCGAGTTGCTGTTCGCGTTGCTATTGCTGTTGCTGTTCGTGTTTGTGTTGGTGCTGGGTGTCGGCGTGGGAGTCGGATCCGGCTGGCAAGAACCTTGGTCCTTAGCCTGGTTGGTCCAAACCCAGTGATACCCAGTCTTACACGCCGTGTCGCATGCTGACACGGCGGGTGCAACAACAAACATCAAGGCAGCAATCAGGAGAACTGCTTTTCTCATTAGTTGCCTTTTCAGTTGGGGATTTGACTACATTCCAGGCTTATTCAGCCTAGAAACTCAGTGGAAAGCGTTGATCAGGACATACACGGCAAGGGTTATCCCAACGAACAGCCCTGCTACGAATGACAGTCCTGATACTAGGTACCATCTCCAGTACTTCTTAAGCGTTTGGATCATCGTCCTCCTTACCACATCCAAAAGGTTTCGAACATGTCTGCTCTCCAGCCATGTCGATTACAGAAGCCGCACTTACCACAGAACAGGTGCAGCTCAAGATCAGCGTGGGTGAACCAAATCAGGCCGTGCCTATCTTCAGTGAAGATGATCACCCACCAGAACATCTTCATAGGAGTGTGTCCTTCATAGTCATACCGCCGAAGCAACATGCTCCTTCGGGGCTGTCCTTCCTGCAGAAGGAACAGGCAGTCAGACCTTCCCCGCGGATACCAAGATCACGGCAGCGCGTAAGAAAATGCAAATGCGCCTCCGTCCAGTCAATGCAATCCTTCTCCTCCGTCTTTGTGTTTACAACTCCGTTCTGCCTGATATGGAAGTTGAACACGAAGGTCTGTAATCCGTTACTCATGGGCCTCCAAACTAAAGAGGGAGGTTCTACCCTCCCTCTCGCTTGTTGTTCGATCGTTGTACTACTTTGCTGCGGCCGCTGGCATGTATTCGCCGGCAGCTGCAAGCTTGAACGGACTGACGATCACGCGCGGCTCGACGTACACCGGTGCGATTTCGCCTTTCTTGGCCGGATCCATGCAGATAACCCATGTGCCTTCAGCCGTCGGTGGCATGAAGAGCCCATTTGGCTCTGCCTGGGGTATGTTGTAGCCGTACTGCGTATAGCTTGCGTTTGGTGCGCGGCGCTCGGGATTCGTGAACTGGACGCCGTAAGGCAAGCCGTAACCAATGGAATCGCACAGATGCCACATACGCCCATTCATGTCTGGGACGTATGTGTATGTTGCGAGGCCATTCTGGTCACGCAGTTCGTACAGCTTTCGAACAAGCTTCTTCTCAGTAAAGTTGGTAATGCCAGGCATTCCAACCTGCTGAATAGCTTGTTCCAGAGATTGCGCTTGCTGTTCGGCTACCTTGTTCTCTGTCTTGGTAGCTTGGTTGTCCTCGCAGCCGTCAGACTGCTGCAAGAAGAAGCCCAGCAGAAGCACACCGAAGAACTTGAAGAATAGATTCAAGGCTCACTCCTTCAGTCGTGAGATGAACGCCCGAAGATCAGGCGGAAGTTTGTCATTGTCAACCGTGGATGCTTCGTCCAGAATCAACGTACGAAGCCCGGCGGCGCGGGTGTCTTCTTTATCGATCAGTGCCTGTTGGTACTGAAAGCGAAGACGCGTGAGATACTCCACTTTCCCTTGGACGTAGCTCTGTGTGTTCTCGAATACCACACGCTGAGCATTCGCCTGTTTGGGGGCCCAGAAACGATAGATGGCAAGATCGCCACCTGTCGCCAGGAATCCGAGACCATAGATCACGACTAGTGCGATCAAAGCCACAAGGAAAATCCGTGGCAATGTCCACACTACATCCCGTTGCACTTCTCGGAAACCATCCCTGTATTCATTCATGCAGCACACTCCTTCCAGAGGTGTTGTTGTTGATTAGAGGAGAATAGAGGCCGTTGCCCGAGCTAGAGCCGTTTAACCAGACATAACGTCGAGTTGCCTCGGCACTGTCCGGCACCTCTACCTTTACTGCTGATCGGCGCCCTTTACTGCTCGAGCGCGTCCAGACCGGTGCAGAACAGATACGGCTGGATACGACCCGACACATTAGCCGTGAACGAGAAGGACTGTCCGTCCTTCGCGAACTGCGCCAACTGCTGTGCCAGAATATCCTTGGCCACCAACTGCAACGGTTGCCCAGGCTTTTCGCTCGTCAGAACGCGGACGGTAATGCAAGACAGCCCGTCCTTGTCCTTCGTGAGACCCTCGCCGAGCACGCGGACAACGTGCGCGCGAGCATATTGCTCGGTGACCGGCGCAACCAGGTTGGCCTGGGCGCGAGTCATACGAGGCAGCAAACGATTCAAATACGCCATGGATGTACTCCTTTTTCTCACCCTGTTAGGGTGCTTGATTTGTACTACACTACCAGCGATCTTCTGCTGGTAATCTCGTTATGCGGACGTAGTCTGCAACTCCGGCCTGTGCGGTCGGCGATTGGCTTGAGCCAGTTCTTTATCCTCCTCTTGCCATTGAGCCAACAGCTTGGCGACTGCCTCGCTGTTCGCAGATGGTCCACCCTCAACCAGCTCAATCAGCTTCTGTTGAGGCTTCTTGGTCATGGCCACAACTTCCTCCGGCGTGAACGGATACTTCACATAACTCCGTTTGCCGAACGGACGCACATCAATCACAGTCATAATCTTCTGATTATGAGTGATCCATGCTGTGTCCTTGGGCCAGCCGGCAATGGGCTTATACAGCGCGGGACAGTCGCTGAAGCGCCGCGTTACCCTCTGCGCGCCCACCAAATCTTTCGCTTCGGTGAGCACTACCAAACCGGTCTTCGACAGTGTGCTGATGACAACCAAGATCTGCAGGGGTTCTGCATATGTAATCTCCGAAGAGATCTTGGTCTCCGTCGACCCAGCCGGTGCTGGTAGTGCTTGGTTGCTCGATTCGCTCACTGGTTCCTTCTTCGCTAGTGATAGCCAGGACATCTGATGCTCCTTTCTCAACGAACCTCTTCTTGAACTCCTCTTCGAAGTCCTTGAAGTCCTCAACTGAAGGATGCGCATCCATTATACGCATCCAGTTGGACAGCATTGCGTATGGACTCAATACTTGATATGTGTCCATACTTCCTTCTTTGGGCGCCAGTATTCCAGGCGCCATTCCGCACCAGCCCAAATAAAGCAGAGGATTGCTAACTGCGCCATCATCTCAGCTGCTGTGTGCATTATGCACCTCCTTTAAACCAAAAGGGTGAGTCCCAGTTGAGGTAGACACACCCTTCTGGAAACGATGCACCACCGCCAAATCAGCGTATGTCCTCAACGACAACACGCGTGGGAATCCACGGTTCACCAAACATGCGAAGAGCCCTCTCTCTCGCTGCGGATGACGTTGGCTCCGTGCCAATGAGGAGCTCTTTCTTCTGCTTTGGGCCATCGCCAAGTATGGTAACTAGAAAGGCCTTCATTTCTTCCTCCAGCCTGCGGCTGTCTTCATTGCATACTTCACTTCATTTGGTGTCCTGCCATCCACATCAGCAATAGCTTTCGATTCGAGATCGAATGCATACTCGCTCTTGCTTGGATGGAATCGCAGCATGACACCAGCGCGCGGAGCACCAGCCTTGGTTATCTCTTGGGCATAGATCTCAATCACCTGCCCCTTGACCAGATCCTTATCAATCAGGATCTGCTTTCGCTGCCAATCAGGCATGGCGAAAGAACCAACTTCTCCGCGTCCTCCTCCTGCTGTCTGAACCAGAAGCTTGCCGGCCGATCCTTCGTACTTACCAGTTCCCTCAAGAACATCAACAATCTTGACATCCACGGTGTCGCGGAACTTGACCTTGCGCCATGGTTCACCAGCTGGGCTACTTCCATCCTTGAGGACAATACCTTCGGCGTAGGGCAGGCCACGAGGATCGTTGACGATATCCCTGTAAAACGAAAGGAAAGCTCGGGTACGAGCTGGCACGTACGACCAAAGCCCGTTGAAGTGTCGAATGCTATTGACGTCCGCGACATAGATCGCTCTCCTCTCTGCGTAAGGCAGCTTGGATATATCTCTGCCATTGTGCTTCAGCTCGTCCCATACAATGAATGTCACTGGGCCATGCTCTGTCTGGAACTGAATAGCCTTGTCCGGCATGCTATTCAGAATACCACCAACTCGAGCAGCCCCTTCTGGATGGAACAGTTCCCCTCGTAACACCGTTCCATCCAGGTTGGGTCCCGGGAAGAACAGGCGATTGGATAGGAATCCACTACGGTTGCTCAGATCTTCTAGTCCTGGCAGTTTATCGTAGTAAGGTTCGCCTGTATCCCGATGACTTCTAAAGATAGCCCGTTGCCCACTAATGGCCACATTCGCGAGTGAACCATCTGGTTTCCACTCTGCTATTGTGCCACTGGGATTCTTGTCGAGCTCTCTCAGAAGGTCTTCGCCTTTGAGATGGAATGTCGGCTTCTCGATGAGGACGCTCCTGTCCTTGAGGCGGGTAATGAGCATGCCTTTGGCCGTGGTAACAAAGGCATAGCGTCCTTTGCATCGGCCAGTAGGGATGTTAACTTCGAACTGCTGTGTCCCAGGCTTAACGCCTTCCGCAACAAAATCCCAGTGGAGCCCGGCTTTGTCAGCAGTGTGCTTATGAATGTTGACTTTGCCGAGGAATCTTTCTTCTCCAACTTTGATGGCGGCTTGGCCTGTGTAGATGAGTTCTTTCTTGCCTTTGCCATAGCCTTCCTCAATCACACCATCAAAATCATCAACGGTGTGCGGTTCATTCTCGATTGCCAATCTCTTCTGTCCTGGGCCTGGCATGCCCTTGCGAATAGCATACTTGGCATAGCCTGCCTCTGTTGGGCCCTCAAGGATGGCACCATCAACAGTCTTCTTGGACATCATGCGAGCAGATAACAATGCGCTCGCTCCCTTATACGGGCTGGGCTGCATCTTAGCAGCAATCGATTTGGATAACGGTTTGAGAACAAGGCCATCAAGCAAGAAGTTAATCGCATGATTCTTTAGGGTTTGGAATATAGCATAGATCAGTTCATCAGCCATTTCCTTCTTGTCCATGATGACCTCCTTTCTCACTCCGGGAAGATGTGCTTCCTAATCCATGGCATTGGATCTAGGTGATCCTTGAGTCCTAACTCTTTGCGCCTGGCGCGCAAGAGCAAATACAGGACAAAGAACAAAGCAAGGATCCCCTCGAACTGTTCGAGTGTCACAGTTCTTTGATCTTGTCCGCGGTTACCAGGACCTGATGCTTGCCCTGCTCCACAATAGCCATGCTATTGTTGAAGCCATGCTTGGCTGTGTTCTCAGCCAATGAAGACTGGAAGTTCTTCAGTGCTTCCATGTCAGCATCATTCAGCGGAACGTGAGTCACCTTGGCCACGACAATGGCGCCAACAACTAGCGCCGCGAATGTGCCCAATGCAACATAAGTCCAGTTCTCTTTGAGCCAGTTCTTCATGCTGCTACGACTCCTCTCTTTTGCTGTTTCCGCTCGGCCATGAAGCCGAGGAAATCATCGGACAGAATGTCGATGCCGAATACACCTATCAGCACCAGGACTTCCAGCGCCCAGCCCATGATAATCATCAGGGCTGTGCCAACGCTGAATCCCACTAAGATCTTGAAACCAGGGCGTTTAATGCCCTTGGTGATCCACATGGATCCATAGATAGCGATGACTGCTGGCATGAATGCCACAGCCAACACAAGCAGGACGCATTCAATGATGGACTTGCCCAGATTCCATTGAACAGTCTTATCCTTGTGATTGTGGTTGTTCTTCAAATAGAGCGCGCCGAATAGCGCGCCTACAAGTGCTGTCCAATAAACGCTCCACTTCATTAGCATCCTCCTTTCTTTTCGGAATGATGTAGGGAAATGGCAGGATGGCACAATACTGCCTGGCGGTCCAATCCAAATAACAGAAGCCGAGATCCACAATCATGTGGTATTCGGCTTTCTTCTTGTTCCATCTGTACGCGCGTGGATTTGGATTGATATACTCATCCTTGTTTCTGCTCATCACATCGAATGAGTACTCCAAGGCCACGCCTTTCACGCCATGGTATGACAGGAAGTCAGTGAACTCTTGTACAGACGTACAGCACATGTTGTACGAGCCCTTTGGTGTAGCATAGGCTCTGTGCTGAATGGCAAACATGATGATGGCTTCAGTCATATTCATGTCAGTCACCTTGGGAAAGGGTGGCTGACATGTACTACGCAGCCACCCTGTTATTCTTGATCGGTCGTTTCTTGCCCTCAATCATGAGCATGATTGGATTGAATACGAACACGAACAAGAAGTTGAATAGAGTGCCGCCAATGGCAAATGTGACGGCATCGGGATTGGTAATCCCATGGATACTGAAGTTGGTGACCTCAGTAATGCACAGGCTCAATCCCTTGTTCTCGTTGATCCAGAGGCGAATGCGCCGGCTTAGACCACGGTCCCTGAAGCCGAAGAGGCCTGCGATCGTGTCCAGCTTGAGCGCAATGCCCCAGACCAACGCCCAAAAACCGAACCCAGCAGCTGCAGCGGATGCAGCTGTTGGAGTGAATGTTTGAGCCACTGATTGTCTCCCTTCGTGATCGCGACACAGGAGTAGACACCCATGATCAGGCAGATCAGGCCAGCTACTCCGAGCACGATGCGATTGATGGTACTCATGTTGTCCTTTCGAATGCAGATTTGTACTACGCCACGCGCTTGGGCTTGTTGATGAATATAGCGCGTAGCTTTGCTTCTGTGTCAGCTGCGAGTCGACCGGCTCTCATTCCATGAATCTGCCGGCGCACGCGGAAAGCAGGCAAGAAAGCATCCTGCAGTTGGCACAGTCGAATGGCAAGCATGCAAGACAGAACTGTTGCGATGAATGCCAGGATGAAAGTAAGCAAAGACTTCATGACGTCTCCTTTCCTTTGGACTGTTTGTTCTTGAAGGCCTTATAGGCCAAGTAAGCGCCTGTAGCTGTGAGCGCTCCAGGCACCAAAATCGCCGCGGCTACCACGAGGACGTGTTTCCACGTTAGCTTGTGCCTCACGGATCTTCCTCCCTGCCATGATCAGGAGCATTCGGAATGCCTGATACTGGCTGATATGATTGATGACCTTGACTGCCTTTCGAGACAGTCTTTCTTCCATCTTGGTGGTCCCACCAAGCTGACGCTTGAGATAGCCATCAACAACGGGCAATCTCTTTGGTTGTTTGAGGCCAAGCATCTGGCGTTGTATATTGTTGCCAGATAAAGCTTTGAGGCCCAGCATCGCAGCTGCAGTTGTGACTACTTCATAGCCAACAACTGCTAGGATCTCAATGATCATAGGCCTCCTTTCTAATGGGCCAGCAGCGCGCCTATAGCAAGCATGGCAATCAGAATACCGAATGCCAAGGCAACAGCCTTGTTCTCAAGGCTTGTTTGCTTCTGTGCCCACTCTTGGCGCCACTGTATGCGCTCAGATTCAGGCGCCTTGTATGTCTTCACAATCGTGTCTGCTGCCTCCTTGAAGGTAGGCAGCTTGTTGGCAGGATCAGCCAAGCGCTTGGCGTCCTCTTCTCTCTGCTTCACATACTTGGGAGCCTGAGAGAAGTTGTTACGCCAGAAGTTACGGATGGCCAGTATTATGACTACTGCAACGCCAGCAGGCAGCAACATACTAGCCTCCGATCAACCGGAACAGATGCATCCAAAGATGACATGTTCCGATTCCAATGCCGGTCAGAGTGCCAAGCACCACAGGCAAAGCCGCAGCAATAAGAACTGCCAGCTTTGCTTTCTGGGTATTGTCTACTGGCACCGGCTTGATCGTTAGTTTTTCCAAGTCGGCCAGGGCCGGCACCTCGGCTGCAATGACGAAGTCTTTGAACTGGGCATGATGCCACAATGCCAGCTTCAGTGCCTGTTCATACAGCTGAACAAACACCTCATCTCCCGGCTGACGGCCGAGATCAACAGCTTGCTCAGCGCGCTTGAAAATGCGCGCGAGCTTATACCTGAGAATCCAGGTCTTGATGAACTGCATGAGCTCACCTCTTTCTTTTGACACGATGCACTTGTTTCCTGGGAATGCTCTGCTTCACATCCTCTGGATCAGCAGAGACAGGATGGTTTTCATTGAAGGTCGCGGCGCCAGGATAAGGCTTAATATCCTCAGCCTTGGCTTCCTGATCACGCCTGCCCGTAGGTAAGATCTGAACGTTGAATGTTATCCCGTTCATTTTGCCTGTGAGATACACGGTGTTCACCTCTGTGATCCTTGATGATGGTTGGTTTCTTGAACCAACCCTGTCGATACTCGAACACGCGGCCGCACCCCGAATCATCGGGGATCTGTGTGCCATTAGCCAACACTAACCCTGTTGGCTCTGGCTGAAGATGTCCGTCCTCAAGTGCTCTGAAGAGCAGCCAAGTATCAAGGCCATGTATCTTCTTGATCTTCTTGGCTTTGGGCGGGAACAACGTAGCGAGTAGCTTACTTGCGACCCATGAAATCATTGGGTCCTCCTTTCCTGGGAGTGACGAGGCTGAAGACAAACATCAAGAGCACACCTACGATCGTATATATCATGTGCTCTCCTATTGCAAGATGCCACAATGCGAGCAAGTGCCATCATGGTCTGTTACTAAAGGCCAGCGGCAGTTGGTGCATTGAATGCGCGGTATTCCACGCATATTCATCTCGACGTAGATCTCGGTAAGTATCTGAGTATCCAAATACTTGTCGAGCTTGAACCACAACAGCTGGAGCTCATCATTCGTGAGCTCTTTGACTGGCCGGCCGGACCAGGTAGACAGTGGTTCTTGATACTCATTCACTGTGGTCTCGGCTATGCCAATCTCAATGCCTTTCTTTGATGCAATGACCTGAACGGTCATAAATCACTCCGATCTCCGTCATACTGCGACAGGTTTGGACATGGGCCAACACGATGGCCATGATCAACACCATCGATCTCTGCGCTGGTAGCAAATAGAACAGCACAGATCTGGCCATGGTCTATTGCATCCTGCTCAGCCTTTGCCATGGCTTTGCAGGGGACAGACCAGTCGTGCACTTCTTTGCAACTGGGACACAGTTTGTACACACTCATTGGAACCTCCCACATTCTGTGCATAGGCCAAAGGCTGTGCGTGTGGTGATCTTGCCACAGTCGGTGTATTTGCAAGTGCGTGGCGCCATTTCAGTTGGGGCAAACTTAGTAGTTTCCTTGATTATTTGTTCGAGGAGGTCAATCTGCTTCTGCATATTATGCAGGTGAATGGTCTTTTGCTTGAGCAACTCCCAAGCTGTGGTCAGTCGCCTACGAAGATAGGCATGACAGAAAGTAGGATCGTTCACGAACTCAGAACCTGAGGGAGTGAGATCCTCTAATGCTTTCATTGCAGGGCATTTGAACTCATGAGCAATGCTCTTGAGGATGGTAACACCTGGATGTTGCGGCATCTTCTTGCTCAGCTCACGCGCGCATAGAACGCACATCAGATTGTCCTTTCTTTGAGTGCTGCCTGATACGTGGCAGCACAAGAAACCACAGGCCATAATCAAGGCCAAGTACTATTGCAATCAGTATGATGGCAGCAGAAGTGGGCATGTATCCTCCTTACCCATACCAGGCCATGCGAACAAGGCCGGTTGAACTCTGCACTCGAATACCGCGGGTCAAAGGACCACAGCTATCCCCTTCCAATGTACGGAAGTGGTTGTCGAGTATCTTGTAGCCAAATCCCCGCAGAGCAGGGATAGCTACATATTCTTCCCAGGCCCAATAGTTCCTGGAGTCACAGAAGTTGGGATGATTAGTCAACTCGTTGCCAATAATGGCCTCGAGCTCAATCAACGTATAAGCACAGACTGACATGATCAATCTCCTTAAGACAAGTCCAGAGGAATGCCTACATTACCATGTAGGAAGGTTGTTGTGGGCCTTCAGCGTGTGAGTTGCAGCCCAACCCGCGGGAAATGACTAGGCAGAGGCATTGGATCGAACTTGCATACCTAGCTCACACTTCGGTCCCAGATACTATCTGGGCATTCCTCTGGTAATATCGTATTACCACGGACCGCAGCGTTCCGATCGGCGATGGGAAAACCCACAGCCACAATCCACTACAGGATCCAGGTCAGCTGGTCCTGGGTTGCGTCCATGAATGGCCACATGGTGATCAACGAGCACTTCAGGAGGCGCCGGCGGAGCAAACAGCGTCTCTATTCTATCTGTTAGTTGATCACAGATATGAGAGAGGACAACACAGTTCAGTTCTCGCTCTTCATTCAGCATGGATGCAGTATCATGCTGCATGGCCTTGGCTTTGCAATCGAGGAGCTTTAATGCTGTAACCAACACAGTCTTCTCCTCTTTATTGATTTCCAGTGCCTTCAATCCCAGATCACTCAGTCTATTGCACATGGTAGCTATCTCCTTTCGATCTCTCGAGCGATGTAACAGCCCTTCAGAAAACCGGCCAGCTGCGCGTGGGTACGTCCTTCTTGTATATCCCTAAAGAGATAGTAGACAGTAGGATTGAAGGGCCGAGGATCTATCACTACATTCCCACGCCTCAATGCTCTCTTGGCCTCACATATCGTAATACCCATGGCTATAACTCCTTTGTTTTCAACGAATCTCTATTCAATACACATGGGTGCTAAGTCCCTTATCTTTATTTCAGGGACTTGAATCTATGGTGGTGCTTCTCTCTCCATCTGCCCAAATATGGTCACCTCAGCGTATCCCAGTGAATCTAAAGCACTTCATGTAATATTTACACAGTGAATGGGGCTCACCATGCCATGAAGGCAGTTAGGATGAGCCCCAGATCCACTGACTACACTGATTATTTACTTCTGCTCGGCGGCGTCCTGCGCTTCCTTGTCCATCCGCAGCTTAACTGCTGTCAGATGAGCAACATACTCGTCGATTTCCTTGTTGTCGATCTCGGCGAACGTGGCGGACCAGTACTCACCGTGATATTTGCCAGTCTTGTCCACGAAGCGCCCCTTGAAGACGCCTTCGTAGTACATGAGCTGACCAACTTCTCCGGTGAAGTCCAGGGCCTGCCGGCCTTCCAAGCGCACGATGTAGCGCTTGCCGGTGTCCGTCTCGACCTTGAAGGAACAGAACGGCTTGGGCAGATCGTTGTGGCTCTGTGGCAAATAGCCACGATCGAGCACAGCAATGATCAGACCAGACTGCCGACGAAAGTTCGATGTCCAACGACGACCGAACGTCTTCTGATTGTTGAAGTTAGAGCGTGATGCATACCGATTGAGTTGAGTCATGACTTCTCCTTGTGCCCATAAATGGGCTTATTTTACACCATAAAACAGGGCCTAAATACACCCATCAAATGATGGTAAATCCCATCAAATCAATGGGATCGGGGCCCATAAAGGTAATAGGCCCCGAATACCGGTCAATCCAAACAACTACGTCGAAAAGAGTACAATGGAATGTGGGCATGTATATGGTCTACCTTTCATAGACCAATACTCCCATGGTCTTTGGTGTTGTGCCCGGCAATAGCCAACCCATAGTCTTTTCAGTGACATACGTGTTGTCCTTGCGATCGATATAGCCATAATCCTGGCCATTGAGCACCACGCGAACTGCGTGTTCTTCTTCATTCTCCGGGTTCGTCCAGATGAAAGGAACTAGTTCGACCTGTTCGTTAGCATGATCACGCCACTGTGCGATCTCAACTGGAGACGCACCCTTGGCATGCATGCCATTAACTACTCGCAGGATCATGTACCTGGGTTCTGGTTCATAGGGATATGCATCCCTTGCTGCCACCTTCACCCATCCTTTCTCTGCCTTCTTAGCACCATCGGCCATTGGGTCAATGGTACCCACCAAGATATTGGTACCCTCCTGGCGTACAATACCCTGATCAATAACCACATCGAGGCTCTCCTTACGGAGGTGTTTGACTTCATCCTCGAATGTGATCTCAGTGAACCGCCCAGCCAGCCCTGCGCGCTCCATCATGCGCAGGGTCAGGCCGGACATTCTCGGGCCCCAGAGGATACCATCACCAAACTTAATAGGACGACCATCTTCGTCCCTTGGCGCCTCTGGCTTCCTGGATTCATACACCATGATATACAGCTTGACCATGGCATCGATGATCAGCGGATGTGGAGCGAAGCGCTCATACATCGCCTTGTCGATCTTCATGTACGCATCTATGGTCTTCTTTACTTCTGCCTTGTCACCAGTGCGCTCAATCTCCTTACTCAGATTGGCCCACTGATTGCGATACTCCTGACGCATGGCATACGCCAGCTGAGTCACCTGCTCTTCATAGCACGGGCATGTCAGTATTTCCTCCGCCACTGGCGGTATCATTTGCCAAGAGATATCAGTGATGATATCTTCCAGGTCTTGCCTCAGTCGCTTGAGTTCATCCAGCTTATCATCCACAATGGTACGGACCATAACTGGATGGCTGTCACCGCGGCGAGACAATGGGATTCTCCCATCATACCTACCGCCGCGCGTCATGAACTCAGCCACGACTTCGAATGTGTCATTGAACTTCTTCACCTGGTCACGAATACCAGCCAGATCAGCACCAGTCTTCTTGACCGCGTCAATGACCAACTCCAACCTGGACATTGGTTCACGCAGCGTATAGTTCTGATACTTGGTTGTGAACCATTCATAGGCAGATTGATTCTTCAGTGTCTTTGGCAGAGCCTCCAGATTCCTGGTGATCTCTGCCCTATTATCCGTCAGCACAGTGTCATGCATACCAGCATTAACAACGAAGCCAATATGCAGACTCTGGTTCTTCATCTGATCCAACATCATCAGCAGCTGAGTCCGATCATAGATCGGTGTGCGATGCAGTCTGTGTGCAAATGCATTGGAACGCTTTGGTGGCTCTGGCTTCTCAACCAGAGGCACTGTGGGATATGGATCCAGCTCCAGTTGCCTGAAGTGTTCCACAACTGCTGGGTCCTTGTAATACACAAGGCGATCATCCTGATCACCACCACCTAGCTTGGCCAGGCTTGGCTTGATGATATCCTTGGATATGAACATGAAACATCCAGTGTCCATAGCTTTCAGATATTCATTGCTTGTTGCGCGCGCGATATAATGCTCGTCACGATGCGCATTCGGCTGCCTGTGGAATACCACGCTGCCAACATCGCCAGCGCAATATACCTGGTCATTCTTCAGAGTACCTTCGAGAGTGGGATCACCCCACATATCGAAGATGGTAGGATCAACCAAAGCATAACGTGCACCACCTGCTGTCTCAGGTATAGGCACACGAATGTTGGTTTCGCAGTTGCGAACCTTGTCGGCAAATAGATGGAACACCTTACGCACAAGCGCTGGGTGATCTTGAATCTTCACACCACCGCGCAATGCACGCAACAGTGCCCACTCTTTGTCCTTCTGAATGAACTGCATGTCTCCGTCATCGTCCCGCTGTTTGTGGAACTCCACATGATAGAACTGAAGCATACGCTTCAGCTTATCCTCATCTTCAATAGCATCGACTACTGTCTCCAGAAACTCCTTGTCCCACTGCGACAAGAAGCTGGTGTTTGCGAACCTGAAGTTAATGACTGATTGCATATCAGTGAATACTGCACCGCTATGCAACCAATCCATGCCGAAGGTGAACTGATCACCTGTCAGCAGCTTCTTAGAGTTGAACAGCACGACATCATGCTGCAGCTCCGGCAGTACAATCGCATGGCCTTTGCTGAATCCCTTAGGACTCAACGCCGTGATCCTAAGGCCAGCACCCATGGTCTTGTTAAGACCCATGAGCTTCATGCAATGTGTTGACACGAGGTTCATGCCATCTGTGAGCGCGCCATGATCAGCATATTTCACACTGATCACTTTGCCACTCTTCAGCCGTACGAGCACGACATTGTCGAGCTCCTTCACGACTTCACCTTGCATGAACTTACGATGATGTGAGAACAAGCGCTTCAGATACTTACCTACCTTGAAGCTATTGCCCCACTGATCGTTTAGGTCAATATGCAAACCCAGCTTAGAACGAAACTGGGCATCGGTTGTGACTTCGGGCAGCATGATATACACTGCACCGTCGTCGCGGACGAAATAACCACCAACATACCACTTGCTCTTCGCACCTGAATCAGGGTCTGTTACCACATACCCTTCATCAAGGATCTGAGCTGCGACTGCGGGATTGTCCATCGATGCTACGATGAATGGCCCGAGGTTCTCAAGAAACTGACGCACTTCATGAGAACCAAACATCGCTGGTATGCCTCTTGCTGGATCACCGCTGGAGGAATAAAGCTCAACACCGCGTCCCTTCCAAGGACGGCGAGTTGTTACTTTATTCTCTCCTTCGAATACAACGTGGTAACGTTGATTCATCACTACTCCTTGTGCATGGACTCATACAGCGCCATGCCTGCTGCACTTCTACTTGATATAGGCCTTGATGTGGCAGCAATCGTTGCACGGAAGTGCATTGTACTCCGTGATCAACTCAATCGCTGCCAACGCATCGGCTTCCGGCATCGAATACCCATTGACCCGATCACCTTCTTCGTCGATGAGCCAGGTCAAATAGGATACAGATTTGTAGCCGAGACGATTCATCATTGTGGTGCCATTCGGCGCCACCCACAGCACAACACCATTGGGGATCATGACTGTCCTTTCTACTGCTTGTAATGCTTGAGCACTTCAGACAACGGCTTGCGATTGTTGGGATTCTCACAGTGCACCTGCACCAGATAGAAGAGGTAATCGAAATACGCTTGCTCCTCTTCCGTGAGCTTCCCGCCTGTGGCTTCCGTCAAAGCCTTGGACTTGGCACACGTATTGTAATGCGTACGCAGATCAGTCCAAGACATGATGCTGAGTTCAAACTGAGTTCTCATGAACACGATTACGCCTCTTTCTGCCATTGACGTTCTTGCAGTTGCAAGAGCTCAATAGCGCAGTCTGTGCACAGCACTGCTTCGTAGTCATTGGTCCAGACTACGACAAACGCAGCGCCTTTGCCACATGGCATTGTCGGATGATTGCAGCTGGTCTTCGGCCGGCTACAAGGATGATGATGCCACTTCCCATCCTTCGTTCCATCAGAGATAGGACGAAGAGTCTTGAAGAGTTCAAGCACTGGCATGCTCATGCTCCTTTCACTTGCTCTATGTGGTTGAGTGTGTTGTATCCAGAGCCCTTCATCTGCTCTGGGGTGAATATGCACTTGTCATAATCATTGGGATGATTCAACAAGTACGCTGGCTTCATGCTGTGGTGCTTCTTGGCATGCGTCGGCGCCGACTTGATAACCAACTCAGGTGGCTCCTTGGCATTAGCCTGGGCACACAGCAAGAAGGCCAACATCAAACTATATTTCATGACAACCTCCTAGTACATCCGCCTGCTATCATTAGTGACCTCTGATAGCAGACAGGGGACTAGGCAGCGTGCGAACTAAGAACTCTGAGCTCATACTGCAGCCCGTTGTTCTTGACTTGCTTCTTGGTGATGTCATCATGCACATCAGCCACCAGATTGGCTGCCTCTGTCAGACCATTGGCAGTCTTGCGGGTAACAACCTCTGCGACCACCAACGCCAGCCCGACAGCGACCAGAGAAGCATACTTGGCCTTCTCCGCAATCGCCTTCATTTCCTTGTTGAACTCCTGTTGCTCGTACACCTTGGTAACGCCACCAACAAAAGGAATACTCAGTCTCACTTGTGACATGATATGTCTCCTTAATAGATAGTTTCGGTTAATAGATAACAACTCTACGCCACTCGACTTACAGGGCAACTACTCAGACTACCGAGTACGATTGATAATCTCGTACTTACGGCGGTCATTCACTTCATTGGAGATGATGGCCCAGTCACGGACAACACTGATACTACTGAGCCTTGGGTTGATGTCACGTTCCCGCGCCAGCTGTGAATACAACATCTGATTATGCAAGTTCAATGAATGGAACATTGTAAGTCTCCTTGTTCTAGAGTTACCCACCTACCTGATCTATATGGGACTAGGGATAACCCAGATCTCAGATAGAACGGGGTGGGCTCGAAACAAAATGTGAGAAGAGTCTCACACTCTCTTCACCTGGTCATGCACCATTTTGCCATTCCAGCTCGCATGTTGGCCTCCCAGATACGGCAAAACCGCCGGCCAATCACAACACCTACTCGCCGATCGGGATTAATCTATACTAATCAGCAGAGACTGCAGGACTTATTTACAACGACGCAAAGACCCAAGGGGTCTGGTTCGGAAACCAGTTCTCTCACGGACAAAACCCTGATCCGGGGCTCTCTATTTTTGAGTCGCGCGTTCCGAACTATCAACGTCTACATTTCAAAGGAATCCCCATGTATTTCGATGCTCCTAATACCCCAAACATCTGGGAAAGCATTAGAGGACCGCTGGCTGTATTTGGCTGGGGCTCCATCATCGCAGCCATCGCTTTCGCTGCCCGCTGGTCCTACAAGATCCGTGGCTGGGTGGACGACTATCTAGCCAACCAGAAGGCCCAACTGGACGCTGTGGCCAAGGTCCTGGACGCCGTGGAAGAAAGCAAGAAGGTGGCCGTGGAACAAGTAGCGATCGCTCTCAAAGAAGGCGCTTTGCAAGCCTCTGAAATCAAGATCATCGCTGGAGAGGCCAAGGAGAAGAGCGAAGCCAATGCCATCAGTCTTCAAACCCTGACTGGCAATCACATCGCTCACCTGGCAATCAGCATTGAAAACCTGAATGGTAAGACTGACAAGATGGTCGAAATCCTGACCAACGTGGACAAGAATATCGCTTTGTTAGTCGACCGTACTCCAAGAGTCTAACTGGATGCGCTCCGGGAAGGCATGAAATAAGAAGAAACATTTTTGGACCGGGGCTTGATTCTAGTACAATGGAGTTAGAGGTAACCCCACTATGTCTGAACCTACCTTTGGAAACGTGTACCACACCCAAGATGGGAAGACTGTGTTCATTGACCCTAAGACCAACCAGGCAACCATCTTTGAGGGTGACGCCAAGCTCATTGAGCCTTCGGCTGTGACGGCCGCGGACCAGAAAGAAGCCGTAGAGAGCATCCTTGGGCCCCTTCCGGCCAAGCTGATGGTAGGCCAGTTTAGCGTTCTAAAGCCCCAGGAAGCGACTATAGCAGAAACTGATCCCTTGGGGCTTAAAGAGTATTATGTCCTCGCTCCGGAGGCCCTAGGTGGCCTGAGTGCCTTCTCTGCGCATGCCCACATCAAGGCCTGGGTCAGTGAGCACAAGAATGGCCCCAAAGGGAACTACATAGGGCATAAGAAGCACCGTATCCTCCCTGAACAGTGGGATTGGCTGACCAACCATGCTCATTGCTCGATCGTGGCCTGGTATGACGAGAAGTGCCCTGCCTTTATTACCCTTGGGTGCCAGGATCACGCCCGGATCATCCGGCCGGTATCCAAGACCGAGGGGATTCTGGCTGGTAGTGAGCCAAAGGTCGACGCCGAGCTGGATGTTGTCCTGCCTAGTCAGGAACACCTGGCCGCGGAGGAACGAGAGATCTAATGGTGACTCACGAGCAGATTCGGATCACCCAGGCTGGCGCCGAGCTGTTCGGGTTCGAGACTATTACCTGGCCCGGGGAAGTGTTCCAGTATCCGATCGTCTACGAAGTCTGTGCCATGAACAAAGATTCGTATGAAGCCAGGAAGCTTTGGAAGTGGATCAACAGGGAACAGTATGAATGGCTGTTGAGACACTACAGTTGTATGGTTTCTTACGTGGGCGCCGACATAAGCGACGGCCATACCTTCTTCTGCAATAACCACCAGTGCTGGGAAAAGCACGGTAAAGACTACTTCGTCACCCAACAGGAACCGGAAGTCTACATCGAGCCTGATATGGACGAAGAGAGGAAAATCTAATGCCACTTTCAAATCCGACACTCATCCCCAACAATCCGGCCCTGACTCTGCAGTCTCCGGGTACCGAAGCACCTTTGGCTTTGGACAAGGCCTTCACCGCGGCTGATGTAACTAATGGGAATGCTTTCCTCGCCTCGGGGAATGACGTTCTGATCATCCAGAATACCGACGCCTCTGCGCACGATGTTGTGATCTACTCGGCCGTCGACTCGTTCGGCCGCTATGCAGATTTTACATACTCCGTAGGTCCTGGTGTGTTCAGCTTTGTCAACATCATTCCGACCTCTTTGTACACGCAGGCCGGCACCAACCAAATCCAGTTTTTGTGCACCAGTGCTCTGGTGAAGTTCCTAGCTCTAACTGCCTAATGGCTGTCTTCCGATTCACGTATGGAATCAAGCATTACTGCGTCCGTGTTGGCTTTGGCTCGCGGCCGTTGGTGTATGCTGTCTATATGTACGATCGGGAAGATGCTCTACCCAACGTACCTGGACAGATCTACCGTCCAATAAACTCTGAGCAGTATGATTGGCTTTTGAACCATCTGATGTGTGATGTGAGTTATACGGAGGGTGATTGGCCCGGACGTACCGGCAACTTGCAGTGTCGAACTCATGGTTCGTTCTTCAAGTTGTTTGATGACGCTCCGATTGTCTGTGACTGGTGGGATGATCGGCAGGTATAGAAGAGATGTATAGTATAATAGATCTTAGGTATATACTATAGGTCATAGAGTACTCTATACTGCTTGACCTCCCGGTTTGGAAGTCACAGAAAATGAACCCCTTTTATGTTGATACCGCGACAAAGCTGTACATTGGCGGAGTCATTACTGGGTTGTATCTCCTGTTACTCTGCTACTTACGTACAAGAAGGCGCCGAGATTGAATACCACTTAAGGACGGTGCAGCCCGTGCTCCGTGAGCTACTCAAATATATTGAATCCATTGAGTTTAGCGTCGAGGTTGGCCTCGCGTCGGGCATTTCGTTGTACAAAAGATACCTGGATGAGAATCCTAAGGTCCAGGAGCTGAAAGATCTCTGCAAAGAGCGGGCAATAGCTGTATTTTTGCTCGGCCACATGCTAGACCTAGTTACCCGCAAGTTCGATCCCCAGTACCGAAATCCCCTTGAGGATGCCATGGTAACCTACCTCTACTGTATTACCTCCGCGCGTACTGACCTCACCAAATCCGCTGTAGCAGCTGCCCGCATGATGAAGGGAACCTTCCATGTGGGTCTTTACATTTCAAAATACCTCTCGTAACTTTGGCTCCAGTAGTGTTTTCTGATAAGATCGACTTGATCGATAGGAGATATCAATGCCAGAACCTGAAATCACCGGACCTGAAATCGCTGGACCGGGTGCTGAAGGCATCCAGGTACAAACAGGCGCCGCTACCCCTAATGAGGTTGTACAAGAGATCCCGCCACAACTGAAGAAGTTCCTGGGTGGGCTTGCTGCTGCTGTACAGGAGCAGGCTGAGGCAGAATCGAAGGTTGATCCCTCCTTCCCGTTCGGCAAGCCTGAAGATATTGACTACTCGACGCTGGACTCCGCGGGTATCACTATGATTCAGGAACTCAATAAGCGTCCCTGGATCAAGACTGTGGAGTATTGCTCCGGCCATCCTCTCGATCGGCCGACTGGCGAGCAGTCCGAGCTATATCCTTATGCTACAGGCGAGAATGTCTACGTCGAGAATGCTAAGTTGGATATGGCCTTTGTCCGTGGTCTAGTACCTGATCAATACTATCGTCACCGTAAGGAAGAACTTCGCAAGGCTGGTATGACACGCTTCTTCTTGAATGTCAATGTGGAGAACCTGGTTCCTTTCATGGAGTGGGTCACCTACATTAGCAAGATCATTACGATTGCCACGAATACGATCATTAATCCTGTGATCGTTCGTTATAACCCACTGCGTCCTGGGGTGAACTTCTCGGTCTATTGGGACTATTGGACTCTTGAGGAGCGACAGCTGATTCACTCGGCCGTCATGGATGCTCTGCAACACGTAACTGCCTAAGATTTGGAGTAAGAAGATGACAACACTAAGCGCGAATGCGCAAGCAGTACTCAACACAATCACACACTCGGCCGGTATCAGCTGCTACATGGCCTGTGGGGATCCGAAACCAGTCCCAACATCTCAGGCCCAGAACTTCCAGACATCAAATATGGTGGCTACTTCTGGCTTCCTGGCGCCAGCTGAAACCGGCGGAGATACTACTAAGTATCAGGTAAGCCAAACTATCACTACTACTGAAGCTCTACCGAATCAGTCTGGTATTTCTATCACTCTGCCCAATATGAATGGATATACCTGGGTGATTCCAAATGATAATAGCTACGGTAACGGCAGTACGTGGGGACAACCGTATATTGGTGACCCTGTGCCGAACTCTGGTGGTATCTATCCCAATCCGTTCATTCCTTACAACCCACCGCCTGTCGCTCCTCAACCATGGCCTCCTATCAAGATAGTTCCAGATCTCGAATCCTTAGAGGAAGGTACTCATGACATCCCAGGTGGGAAAATCATCATTAAGAAGATCAAGATCACCGAAGAGCAACTCGAAGAAGCTATCAAGGAAACACTGGGTCCTGATGTCACTCCAGAAGAGAAAGCAAAGATCAAAGAGGAACTCGAAGATATCCAAGCTAGTGAAGAACGAGAAATCTAATGCCTAAGAAGAAGACAGAAACTCCAGCAGTTCAAGAACCTCTTCCTGAGCCAGTAATCTTTAGCCAAGCGGCGATCGAGAAGGTACAAGCACCTCTGCCACCAATCCAGTCTACACAGGATCGATTTGCTAAGCTCCTGCCGACTGGTAACCTTGAGCTTACCACTGAGGAACAGAAGAGCATACAGATTTACCAGGAAGCTCGGCTTGTCCTGGGCCCGGCTGGCGCCGCACCAATGCGTTGTGCTGGCGAGCACTGCCCAGTAGCTTCTACCTGCCCTCTAATGAAGATGCACAAGGCTCCTCTGGGTGAGATCTGCCCGTTCGAGGCCAACTACGTTGTTGAGCGCTTTGTGGGTTGGATGAAAGAACTCGAGAGAGAAGAAGCCACCCTTTCAGAGACAGAGCGCTCCTCTATTGCTCAGTTGGTCGTCCTTGATTTACAGGAACAGCGCTGCCTTACAATCATGTCGGAAGGCAAGGCTGCTTCCATGACAGACCTGGCCGTGAAGGAAGTGGATCTGCAGACCGGCGAAGCCTTGTCCTACGAAAAGATCGTACACGCCAACATGCAGATCATCCAAGAGCTGCGTACGGCTCGCCGTATGATCCTGGATGATATGGAACGTACCGAGCGCGCGAAGACCCGCAAGCTGAAGACCCAAGGAAAGATGGGTAAGGATCTCGCCAGTCGCCAATCGAACACAGCCTCCATGGTTCATGACGTCATCGATGTACCTTACGAGGACGTACAGAAATAAGGATCCCCACTGGGAATATCCCAGAATGTTGTACCTCATAGGGGCGATGTGAATCGCCCCTTCTCTATATGGGCTCATTCTTCAAAGTCATCGGAAAGTTCGCAGGATTCGCCGCTGAGAAAGAGGCTGGTAAAGTTCTGTCTGAGGGCGTTGAGGCCGTACGTTTCATTCATACCGAGGAAGCTGGATTCAAACAGATCCGCATGATGCGCGGTGAGCAGAAGCTAGGTCTGTTGAAGTATAAAGAGTTCGGTGAGGGTTATACGGTTATGGGTATTGCCGGCGAAGCGAAGGGCGCCGGATACCAGATGCGTACTGAGTTGGCACGTGTAGCTAAGGAAAGAGGAAAGAACTATCTGATATCCGACGTCTTTGGTTCAATGTCCTATGATGAAGTCCAGGCGTGGACCCGTCTTGTGGAACAAGGTCGAGCTGTCAAGACTGAGGTACCTTATGCAGCACTAGGTCCTAGGTTTGCCGGCCGCGGTGGAATGAAAGCAGCATTTATGATGCCGGTGACTGAAGCGACAGAAGTTAGCACGCTTAAGGCTAGTCGTGATCTTGCGACCGCAGTGGGAGCCAATAAAGCAGTCATGAAGGCGGGCGAAGGAAAGTCCGCTACCAGCATGTCAAACCGTAGTCTTTATGGTGGCAATCGCACGCCTAGATCACTGTAAGTCTGTCTATACTAATCAGATCTGAGCTCCAGGTATGCTATGAAAAGTGAGGCTGCAAAACAAGCCCAAGAACGATACCTTTCGTCTGATAAAGGTAGGGAAGCTGCGAGAAAGGCAAAGCGAGCGTACCGTCAGACTGAAAAGGGTCAACGTGTGCATGCTAGTTCTTTATTGAAGCAGAGATACGGTATTACGCTCGAAGACAAAGAGTGTATGTATAAAGAACAGCATGGGTTATGTGGCTTTTGTCACCAACCACTTCCAAAAGCTATATCTAAGTGCTGTGTTGATCATGACCATGAAACTGGAGAAGTTAGGAAGCTCTTGCATACTTACTGTAATGTCATGGCAGGTTGGGCTGAAAGCAATAGAAGTAATATCATAGCGTATTTCAAGTGGTAAAGAGGTGTCTCTATGCCCGTCTTTTCTAAAATGGCGTCTTCTTATCCTTTCCAACTCATCCGCGGGCTGGGTCCTAGCGTAGTAGCTGGTGGTGTGACTGGTGCCTTGACTAACCGTGACAACCGTACCCGTGGAGCTCTTCGTGGAGCTGCAGTCGGTGCAGCAGGTTATGGGGCATATCGTGGCTTCGGCGCTATGGGTGGTTTCCAAGGGATTGGCCGCATGGCTGATAAAGTTCCTGGCTACTGGCGTCACCGTAATATGATCGGTAACATTTTGCGTAATAAAGGTGAAGCAGGCCTTGCAGGTATGATGCAGAAAGCTGCTAGGTTACTCGCGAAGTAATAATGCCAGGCATCTACAGCATCTTCGAGTCCACAGCAAAGCTCGTCGGTAAGGTTCCATGGAGATGGAGATTACTGGCTGGAGCCGCGGCTGGTGGTGTGGGAGAGGCTGTTTATGGCGATCCTAACCGCGATTTGATGGATCGCATCACTGAGGGTGTGGTGATGGGTGCCGGTACTGGCTTGGCAGCCGGCAGCCTAACAAGATTGGCAGGTCGAGGAGCAGAGCTAGCAGGATCCGTTGGTCAAAGAGTCGTTGGTAATCGAGCTGGTGCTTTCTCCGCTCGTCTGGCTGCAGCAAAAGCAACTATTACACCCGAGATGGGCTTCTTCACCAAAGCAAAGACCCTAGCAGCACCTTTTGCTAAGTCTCCTTTCATTACGATGACCGCAGGAGCTGGTCTTGGGTACATGGTAGCTCCTGAAGGGCATAAAGCTCAAGGGATGACTGTGGGAGCTGGGTTGGGTTTGCTGACCCCGGCCGCTATCAAAGCTTATGGTGGGTTTGAAAAGCTGAGTCAGATCCCTGGTGGACGTATGGGTTTGTATCTGACGGCCGCGGCTATTCCATTGGCAGCACAAGTTGCTTTTGGACACGGTAAGCCAGAAGCTACTGCTTCTGCGGTTCCTGGTATTGGCGGCACGATGGATTATGAACCGCTCTCCGGAGACATGGCCGATCGCATGACTGCGATGAACGCTTCTGGTGAGATCGTTCTTGGTTTGAATGGCCGGAGACACGGCTAATGCCAAATGTACTTATGTTTGCTGACGATGCTCTTCGCGTCGTCGCGCGTCGTTTTAATCCCAACGTCCCACATGGTGTGAGTGATGAAGATCTCTCAAACTACGGACCTGAGGAATCTTATGTCCAGTTTCAGCGCCAGCAAACACATAAGCCATTCCAGAATAACTGGAAACCGATGCACTCTGATCGGCCAGGATTTTATGGTGGTGTTCCTCAGATAGCATTCTCTTCCTTCCATACTCAGCGTGGGGAAGTTCTTCCTACGTTCGTGGGTAACTCAGTGGGAATAGCATCCTACCCAGCGGCATCAGCTATAATCGGAGCAGCAACTAGATTCATGCTCCCAGCAGCGCTTGCACCTGCAGCACCTTTGACAGTTCCTTTCATAGCAGCAGTTGCTTCTTATCGTGTAGGGCTACTTGCTGCTAAGGGCGCTAAGCTCTTAGGTCAGTTTGGCTACAAACTCCGCCACATTGAAATGGGTGGCGATTATCAGGACACGGAAACCGCACAGGCTCTGCGTATGAGAGCCGTCAGTGACATGAGCTCGGCTATGTCTTATTCAAGACGCTGGCTGGGCAATGAAGCTCTTTTCATGAGGTAACAATGGCTAACTTCACAGTATCTCCCGCAGCTCTGACTTTTACTAAGGTGAATGTTCAGGGTCCGGTGCCTGGGCTGTACGCAACACCACAAACTCTCAGCTTTGTGCTCACCAATAACAGTGGTGTGTCTGTCACTGTAACGAACTATGGATTCAGCACAAGCACAGATGGTGACGCTGTTACGCAGCCGGCCGGTATCTATACCAACAGCGATTTCAGAGTCGCAGTCCACAGTGGTTCCTACCCAGTCACGATAGCTAATGGCGCCAGCCAGCAGTTCGATGTTACCTATGCTCCTCTTCGCAGAGGTGCCAGCTTTGGGGACATTCGTTCGGCTATCCTTACTCTGTTCAGTGGCAATAAGGCGCTGCTCCAGAGCAATCCTATTGATAACTCATCGGGCCAGCCAGTCAACCTTTCGTATGCCGTTCCGGTAACGATTGGGGTTGGTGGTGGTGTACTTGAGGAAGGTTACAACTACGCAACAGCTGCTCCTGTCTATGGAGACACAGGTAGTCTGTCTCGTATGTCGGTATCTGGCACCGGAGAAGTCAACTACGGTCAAGGTATCCCACCCAATATGACTATCGCAGATCTGGATACTGGTCGTCACTCGGTCAGCGCTATAGAACTCTACTCTGGCACAGGTGCTGGTACTAGCGTGGTTGGCGGGGTTGTTGTCCGCGCGCGCGGAGTCCAAGTCCTGGTCTATGGTTTGGATACTGCTTCTTCAATCGACTTGGTGATCTCGGCTGTGACAACTGCCGGCAACGTGACGGTAGGTTCTTGGGTTAGTGGAGTGCCTGGAACAGGTGCTCTTAACTATTCTAATGTTGGTGGTCTCTTCATTGGCAATAATGAAGGTATCGATCTTCAGGGTATGAATCTGTTTGCCACAGTTTCCAACGTGACTAACCCGCACACAAATACGATTGCGATAGGTGTCGTCGTAACAGGATAACCCATGCCGACTCTTACAACTCTTGCACTGGCTCGCACCCATATCTCTCATCTAGTGGTTGGTGCGACAGGAACAGGTTTCTCCGTTTCTTATCCATTCCTGAAGCCGTCAGTTGCAGATGCTGCTGACTTACTAGTAGCTACAGTTGTCACTACTGGTTCCTTTAGCGGTCTGGTTTTTGAACTGCAGATCTCACCTGATAATGGTGTGACGTGGAATAATGTGTCTTCCTGGGATGCTCATGCAACCCCTAGCACAACTTTCCCGATAGCTGAAAACACTCTTTATCGTTTCAACTGTACAACATTCACAGGCGGCACAACTGCCAATGTGTTTGGCTCAGCTACCAGCCCGGGTACTACAGGTGCCACAGGAGCTACAGGTCCTACAGGTGCTACAGGTCCCACCGGTGCAACTGGACCTAGTGGTGGGCCTCCAGGACCAACAGGAGCTACTGGACCAACTGGAGCAACAGGCCCAACAGGACCTACTGGACCAACAGGTACAGGTGCTACAGGCGCAACCGGAGCTACCGGTGCGACAGGACCGACGGGTGCTACAGGACCTACAGGCGCAACCGGAGCGACAGGATCTCCTGGGATTAGCGCCAAGCCTCTTGCTATTTATGCTCCTGGTGTTGGAACCAATGGTCAGATTCTCTTTTATGGCAAGCTAGGTATTGCGATAGATTTCCCTGTCAGTGCTTCGCTTTCTTATGCCGTAGCTAAGGTCGCGGCAACAGGCACAGGCGGCACAGCAGCAACATTCACCTTCAATAAGAATGGTTCACCATTTGCTACCTGTGTGTTCGATGCTGGTGTTTCTGGCGGCCTGGTCGGCACTTGGACACAAGCATCTGATACCGCTTTCCTTGCTTCGGACATCCTTGAAGTGGATGGCCCAGCAACAGCAGATTCAACTCTAGCGGGTGTGTGTCTAACACTCGTCGGCAACGGATAATCCCTTTATGCCTTCGACTACAACATTCATCGGTGGAGGCACTTACAGTACTCCTGCTTATAGCCAGTCAGCCGGACACGTCATTGTTGTGGGCGTGAATAACTACAACGCTCAAACTCCTTATATCGTTGACACCGCTGGGAACAGCTATGTTCCGGCTGGGCCCTCTGTCCATATTGGCAGTTGGTATTCGCGAGTTTTCTACTGCGTGAACTGCGTAGGTAATGCATCTAATGTCATTTCTCTCGGCGGACAAACGCCTACGTATTGCGGAATCATGGCATGGGATATCGCTGGTGCCAATACGTTAGATGCGTATGTAACCGCAACAGGAACATCGGCTGCTCCGTCAGTTCCGAGTTTTGCTACTGCGTATGCTGACGAAGCGATAATCAACTTCGTAGGCAACGGCACCAACGCTACAACTGGCTCGCTTCCGTTTGTTGGCTCGACCCCGATGATTGATGATGGAAGCTTTGGGCAGACGAACACGTCGTATGGAGCCCATCTCGATGTCACGTCTGCCGTTTCAAGTACAACCGTTAGCACCACATTAAGCGGTTCTGCAACTTGGGTACAGTTCGGGATTTCTTTTTACAACGCTTCACCAGTAAATAATCTCGCGGTTGTGAATACGGACTTTGGAGGGCAAGCTGGTGGTTCTGTAACTCCTCTTACGACAGCGGGAATGAACTTGACCCCGGGAAGTTTGTTGGTTCTGGGTTGCGCTTTCTATGGTTATTTCACCTCGAATCCCATCACGTCCATCACCGACACGGCTGGAAACAATGCCAACTACACTCTTGTTCCGGGCGGCTCAGCGCTCAACAGTTCGAGTGGTTACGTAGTCTTCTACTATGTCAAGAACTGTCTTGGAAACGCAACTAATATCATCACGGTGAATGTGTCTCCGACTGTGCAATACTCGTCGATCTTTGCTTGGCAGATTTCAGGGGCCAGCACAACTAGTCCTTTCGATTCGGTCGGAACCGCGAACGTCGGTGCCTATTTATTAACAACAGGTCCGTTTTCCACGGTGGCCGTCAACACGATTGTTTGTATGATGACCGGAGGCTTGGGTGGTGGGGATTTTATTGTCACCCTCACTCTAGGTGGGATTACAGATGACACACAAATCTCCCCCTCGACGGCTCAGGGTGCAGGACACGCTATTTTCACCACGCAGCAAAACAACATCACCCCGGGATTTTATGAGGCGGCTGGCGGGTCGATGTCTGCGATGGTAGCGGCTGTCTTTGCGGCTGCCGGAGCACCCCCGCCTCCGCCAGCAACAGCAAAGCCAGTCATTCTTTTCATCAGATAACCCAATAGGCTCACCAGTGGCGATAAAAGATCCAGCAAAGAAACGTATTGCTCAAAGGAAGTCCCAAGCACGGTCTAAACACTAACATGATTCTCGAAATCTGCATTGCCATCGTTTGTCTTGCTGCTGGAGCTGGCGGAGATTACTATTTCCGCAAGCCAGCAACGAAAGTAGTCAAGGAAGTTTCTACAATCAAGACTCAAGACACACAACTACTCGCCAAGCTTGTAGCTTGGTTCGAGAGTGAACCAAAGAAATCAGAGAACACTCTGCGCAGAGAAGCCAAACTTATGGCTTCTGATTTGCGAGGACTACTCTAAGTGCCATACAAGGACCCAGCCAAGAAAGCTGCCCGTCAGAAGAGTTGGCGTGCTGCTAACCATCGCTGGTATGCCAAGAACAGACCCTATTTCAAGATCTACCAACGAAACTACTATCGTCGACTTCGGGATGCTGTTCTTATTTTCTTGGGTGGGAAATGTTCCAATCCAGATTGTAGATGGCTAAATGAAGATGGAACTTTTGGATGTAAAGACCGAACCATGCTTCAAGTAGACCATGTTTATGGCGGTGGATACGAAGAGCGAAAGAAGTTGAAAGCGACCCAGACTATTTATCAGAAGGTCCTAAAAGACACAGAAGGCAAATACCAACTTCTCTGTGCCAACTGTAACTGGAAGAAAGGTTCCAAGAAGAGCAAATAACTCATGAGCGTACTCAACATAGTTCGCGGCACAATCGTTCCCATCCTCACAGGGGTGACTGGCACAGGTCCAAGCACTCAATACTTTGTGAAGGATTCTGTTCCCCGTTTTCACGGGGAGCCTGGAAACTTTGTGTTTGGGCTCTACAATGTTGTCGGGACGTTCTCGAACATCGTTATCAACCTCGAGTTTACCCCAGTTCTGGGAGCACAAGCTTATTGGGAAGTCGTGGATACGTGGTCTCCCCTTTCCCAACCAATGCTCGCAGCGACTTGTAGCGAAGGGGGTTTCTATCGTCTCAATGTCACAGCATTCGCTGGCGGCACACAGTTCGATGTGTGGAGCACGATCGGCAACAGCACGGGCAACCACGTTGTTATCGACAACTTCTCGGCACAGCAGACAGTTGTAGGAACTCTTACCAGCAACGGTCAGGCTCCAAGCAATAACAACGTCGGTGCTCTCACCGCCAAGGCTTCCAACCTTGCTCCTCTCTACACTGAGGGCAATGAAGTCCTTCTGTCCACCGATCTAAACGGCAACCTTCGCGTCTTGGGCACATTTACCGGTACGGTTACCGGCACGAACAACATCACCCAATGGGATAGCGTCAATCTTGGTACTCCTTCTACTTGGGGTTCTGCTCCTACCGGACAGACGGTCATTGGCGTCAATGCTAACGTCCTGGCTCTCCCGAACGTCACACTGGCTGCTGGTCAGTCCATCGCAGTCACGAACGCAGGAACATTCGCAGTTCAAGATTCAATCGCAGAAGGTTATCTCTCTACTATCGCTGGTACTCTGCCTCCGACCGCGGCATCTATTGCAGCAGCCATTGTTTCCAACCCGGCTACCAATCCTCTTCCTACAGCACAAGTCACAACTCTTACTCCTCCGACAGCAGCAGCCATTGGTGCTGCTGTTGCTGCGCCGTCTGCTGCTGCAATCGCTTCTGCTATAGTTTCCAACCCTCCCACAACATTCAACGGTGTGGTTAGCGGCACAGTCAGTTTGAGTGCTGGTACAATCAGTGCTATTACGCCTCCCACTGCGGCTGCAATCGGAGCAGCAGTTGCTGCGCCTTCAGCAGCAGCTATTGCTTCGGCAATCGTAAGCAACCCAGCTACAAATCCGCTTCCAACTGCTCAGGTTACAACCCTAACTCCTCCAACAGCAGCAGCTATCGGTTCAGCAGTTGCAGCAGCCCTCACCAATCCTCTTCCTGTTCACGATAGTGGGAACGTTGCTATCACAGCAGCCGCACTTCCTCTGCCTGCCAATGCTGCACAAGAGACAGGTGGCAATCTCGCTGCCATCGCAGCTTCGATCACCACACCAGCAGACCAGACAGTTTCCAAGGTTGTAGCTGCTCAGCTCTATGCAGATAACGGAGCGTCTTACGATCATTATATAGATGCTGATGGCGATGTATGTTTGGCTGTTTCAACTATTCAGAATATCACAGCGGATGCCAACAACACATCTGCTGCTAACATAGGTTCAGGCGCCACATTCACTGGTACGACAACTAATGCTCTGGGCGTCGGTGCCATCCAGGTGATGTTCTTCTCTGACCAGACCTGCACGGTTTTCATTGATCAGTCTGGTGATGGTACGCACTTCGATGTAACAGACTCTTATACCTATGTCCCGGGCAAGTCTTTCGGTCTCACAGTTCAGGCAGTTGGTAAGAGTTATCGCGTGCGCGTCACCAACAATGGCGCAGTTACAACCACAACATTCCGTCTGGAAACATTCGCTGCCCCGATGATCGAGGCTATTCCTCGTTCGCTGGATATCAATGGCAACCTGCGCACGTCAATCATAGGTATTGCAGATAAGGACGGCTTCCCAGTCGTTTCTAATGTTGCCCACACTCTGGCTGTCAACCAGCCTTACAAGGTCGTGGGTGTACCTTTTGCTGCCTCTGTGGACACGAACTTTTGGACAGTGGCAAACAGCGGGACAGGTTCTGCTGCTGGTGTGGCGAACTCCATTGCTACACTTACTAGTGGTACTGCTGCTAGTGCATATGGCAAGCTGACTTCCGTTCGTAGCGGGCGTTATATCCACTCGCATCCTCTGGCTTTCGCAGCCAACGTCCGACTGACAGCAGTCACAGTTGCTAACACTCTCCGTGCTTGGGGAGCTGTTACCTTGTCCACTGTTGCTCCACAGAACGGTTGTTACTTTTCTGTGAACGCTTCCGGCCAGCTCCAAATCAACACTGTACATGCCACCAGCATACAGACAGTTACATCTGGCTCCTTCAATGGTGTAGTTAGTCAGTTCGTTCTGGACACGAACGTCCATCTGTATGAGATTCAGTACAGTGTGACAGGCGCCTACTTCTTCGTAGACAACCTGCTCGTTCACTCGGTCACTCCGACGACAGGCGTTCTCTATCAGATACCTATCTTCCCAATCAATGCTTGGGCAACAAGTACAGCAGCTAGCACATCAGCAAGTTTGGAAGTTTGGGATGCTTCCATTCTTCGTGAAGGGCGCGATTCAACAGCTCCTATCTCCTTCTTCCAGTCAGGTACAACTGCTGGTATCAACTTGAAGATTGGAGCCGGAGCATTACGCTCTATCGTTATCAGCAACATCACGAACAATGCTGCGATTACGTTATACGATAATACGGCGGCTTCAGGAACGATTTTGTGGGCATCAGGGGCTATCCCGACCGGCGGTGGCGCAAACCCAGGCGTTATTTATGTGGACTTGAAAGAGATCCCATTCTATACAGGCTTGGAGCTGGCAATCACAACAGCCAACTGCAACGTTCTTGTGGTCTACGAGTAAACCATGATTGAAATCATCGCAATCATAATCAGTGTTGTCAGCTTGGGTCTGTCGACCTATGCGGTGATCCATAAGCCTAAGGTGGTAGCCCAGGCCCAGGTGGTTTTGGCTGCTACTCAGAGGGCAACGGTTTGCAGTAAGTGTGGTCGGAAGGTAGTGCGATATGAGACCCAAAAGGATGGGTCAGCTATCTGTGCCAACTGCCCTAAGTAAGTTTGGCTAGATCCTGAGTTTATGGTATATTCTAAGAATCCCTAGGAGGATACAATGAAGAAAGAGAAGGTCACCCCGATTAGCAGTGCGAAGCCCGTTGAGACTGCTCCCGCCATAAAGCCGCTAGATGCTCATGAAAGCGCCATGCTTCAGCATCTTGTACGTCAGCAAGAATACGCCAAGGCCCAGGCTAAGCTTATTGTCGATCAGGCAGCGCAAGAAGTGTCGGATTTCGTAATCGCTGTTCTTAAGGACCGCGGTCTGTCGCATACTGAATACGGTATCGCTCTCGCGGACTACAAGACAATCAATAAGCTTGAGAAGCCAGCTCCGGCGCCTGTTCCAGTTCCCCAGGCTGCCCCAGCGCCCGCTCAACCTTAATCAGGGCCAATGAATCGTGACGAGTTCCTACTCCCGGTCGTAAAACGCAATACACGATCGGATGGAAAGACCACTGCACCGGATGTTCTCCGGCGTATGGATAACCCTGTTTGCAGGGCTTGTCACGAGAAATACCAAGAGAAGTATCCTGGTAAGCCTTTCAGCATCATCTGTCAAGGTATCTATACTGAAGAAGATATCAAGAAGACATGTGAGCGTAAGCCAGAGCTTCAGGAAGAGGATGTCCGGGACATCCTCGATCCTATTCACTGGGCTAAGAAGTACATCCATGTAATCGATGACAAGGGTACGATTACGCCGTTTACTCCGCGTGACTACCAGGAGCCGGTGCTCGCTTGCTCGGCTCGCTACAAGATCGATCGCATGGGTCGTGGTATGGGCAAGACTCTTTTGGGTGTTATCGAAGAACTCCATAAGATAACAACCCATAAGAACTACGAACTACTGATCTTGTGCCCGGCGAAGGCACAAGCTCAGAAGTGGTTCGATGATATTCAATGGCAGTGCGATAACAATCCCGAACTCAGTGAGTGTATTAAAGGACGTAAGCAGCAGCCTTACTTTGAGATCACGTTCCGTAATGGATCTAAGGTCTCGATCTTCACGGCCGGCTCGTCATCCGGCCGCGGCGCCAATGTCATCCGTTCTCAATCACCGCGTCGTATCAGACTTGAAGAGCAAGACCTGCTGACAGAAGCTGACTATGGGGCTGTAACTCCTCTCTTACGCCGTTATCGTAATACTGAGTTTCATGGCGCCTCGACGCCAACAGGACTGCGTTCTACCTACTGGCAGATGTGCGTTCAGGATCCCACGTATCGTGAGTTCTATGCTCCGATCACGATGCATCCTGATTTCGACCAGGAATATGAAGACGCGTGCCGACGTGAAGCAAGAACTGATGATGTATTCCGTCATGAGTTCATGGCTGAGTTCGGCGACCTGAAACAAGGTGTCTTCAAGTCTTTTTATGTAGACCGCGCGCGTACGAACTACAACTACAAGCAATGTCGCGCTCTACCTGGCATGGCTTATTACATGGGTGTGGATTGGAATGGCCAAGGTACAGGCACACGTATTCGTGTAGTCGAATACAACCCTACATCTAAAATGCGTCGAGTGGTAGAGTCCGCTGTCGTAGATGGTCCACAAACTACCACACAAGATAGCCTTGACAAGATCAAGGATATGAATAAGTATTGGCACTGTGAAGGTGTCTATATCGACCGCGGGTTCGGCAATGTCCAGGATGAGATGCTTCGCCTTATGGGCAAGAACGCAACTGATCCGGATACGAAGAAGCTGATGGAAGTCAAGGTCATCGACTTCGGCGCCGAGATGGTAACCAACAAGCTTGTTCCTAACCGCGGGAACTCCAAGTACATTGATAAGGAAGAAGAGAAGAGACGTACCAAGCCCTTCATGGTTGAAGGTGCTGTCATGTGCTTGGAAGGTGGGTTATTCCAATACTCCGATGCGGATAACATTCTGGATGCCCAGCTGCGCGCGTACAGAGTAAAGACCTGGTCTCAGCATGGCTTTGCCAATACCTATGAGTGCGGCAAAGAAGGTGACCACGATCTAGATGCTACAATGCTGGCGCTGCTTGGCGTCGAAATGAAGTATGGTATTACAGCCATACCAGCCCAACAGCGTATCGCACAGATTGCCCACGGTACATTAGGTGGAGGGCCAAGTGATCCAGTTAGAGACGCTCAGAAAGCAGCTGAGGCTCGTCAACGTGCTGAAGAGGCCTCTAAGGTACCTTCGCGTCAGATGCCAGATAAGGAAGATGGTACCGAACCCAAGATCGTTCTTCCAGGGCAGTTTAGTCATATCGTAATCCCAGGCAAGAACAAAGTGGCTAGCTCAAGAGTTCCAAGTAGAACTGCTGCCTTCCGGCCGCCTGGGCAGAACAGCAGAGTGCCGTCGCGTTCTCAGCCGAACACCATCCAAGGTCAGTACCAAAGACCTCAAGGTAATCCTTTTGATAATGCTTTTATAGCTCCTCGTAGAGGTGTGAAACCAAATGCCGGACCAGGTTCAGAGTAATCTTGCCAGTGGTATACTGGACCAGTTCCATGTCTCATTAGGTCTGAATCTACAGACTAAGCTACAGGATTGGCCCGGCCGGCAGAATCTGCAATATGGATCTATGAAGGGCTTGATGAATCAAGACTGGCACAGCTTGTCTGACTTCAAGTTCCAGATGAATCTGTACTCCTCCACAAGCCATACCTTGCGTATAGCTTGGAGCTTGATTAAGAATCTGATCCTGAACAACGCAAAGATGTTGGCTACGTTGATTCACATCCCCGCATTTGGCAGTGCGCCTCTAGGCAGTCAAGTGCTGTCCCTAGTAGGTATTCAGAATGTTCTGGTTGCACCACAAGATATTCTTACTAGCCAAGCGTCTTTCAACAGTACTATTAAGTCGGTAACTTAACGTGTCTTTCAAACCGATCAAGTTTAGCTACACTCCGCCCCCGACGATCCCGCCGATTAGCGTGCTCTCTCCCAGCACTAATCCAGTAGGGACCGCGGTAAGTACTTCTAGTGCTTTTGGCAGTAGTGCAGCTGCCAATAGCAATGCTGCAGCTTTGGTGACTCGACTGTCGGACATGAATGATACAGCAGCGTATCTGCAGCAAGCTCTGCTTTCCTTGGTCCAGGGGCTTGGCGTTACCTTTGATTTGGCAGCGAATCCGGATCTGGCTCGAGCATTGTCCCGTATCTATAATGTGACAGATGCTCCTACATCGATGGATATGACGATGTATACGGAGCTATTGCAGACGGACATCAACTTTCTTCGATTCGACCTACTGAACTCACCAGATTCTCCGGTGCAGATTCAGCCATTGCAGCGCGCGGATGTAAGTCTAGCTAGTAGGGCTTTTGAGAATGCCCTGATTAGCACCGGGCAGTATAACCAGACTCTTCCCATTCTACTTCGCTCGTTGCAGGGTGACCAGGTGATCTTCGATTCCCTGACTAACACCCTGATGGGCTATCCTATTCTGTCGGTGCCGCAGTTGACACCGGCACAGTTAGCTACTACTCAGAATCCATCGGGCTCGTCTGACCGGGATCTGAATGGAGCTTCGGTTGATGTTAGCAATAGTTTGTCGGAGCAACTCAATGGAGTGCTGGATCAGTGGCAACAAAGTTATGCGGGGATCTACCAGGTGGTGGCTTCCCCCGATCCAACTGAAACGTCTCTACCGTCTGTCGTGGCTACGCTATCTACTCAGCCAACCTCGGACCTTAATAGGATGATAGCAATGTTGCAGAACCTGATTGCTTTCCAGCATCAGCCTGCAATAAAGAGTGCACACGATAGTGTTGACAATCAGCTTCTTCCTAGACTGCTCAGTGATGTAGGATCTCATGCTGGCAATCTTGACTATCTGAATCAAGTAGCTATAGGTCCTTCGGCCAGCTTTGGCGGTGCTATAGGAACCCTGCAATCTGCTATGGCATCATTCAATATTGGTAGTATACTGAATGTAGGAATCACTGGTTCGGTCTCTGTTGCGGCCGGCGGGTTTGCTCCGCCTCCAATCACTGCGGCTCAAGCAGCCACGCTGAGTGGTATACCAGAAGGCCTACAGCTACTCAGTGCTAACCTGTCTTGGTCACAATCAGCTTCGGTCAGACAGTCCCAGACTGTCTCGGCCTCAATCCAGCGCTTGAGTTTGCGCAAGCTAACGAACCAAGGCAATACAACTGAGTTTCTAACCAGCCTGAAGTCACTAAGCTCCTCGCTGGGTATCATTCAGTCGATCGTGAAATCCGGGGCCAATACGCCCACAGCGGTAGGTAACACTACTAGCCTAAACACTAATGCGGTGACTCCCAATGTCGGACTCCAGTCATTCGGAACTCTTGTCAGCAGCTTATCATCGCAAAGCGGGTCGTCGTATGCTGTGGACGGGAACACCCTTGTTGTTACACCCCCTGCTATACCTACAGCTCCGACGAATGTTCAAGCTGTACTTCAATCGGGTGGTGTCAAGCAAATAACCACTCAGCAACTACGTGTTCCGATTAATCTCTCTGTATAAGGTGCGCTATGCCTAAGGCTAAGAAGATAACCAAACCTGTTGAGGAGCCTCTCATCACTTTGCAAGAGCAGAAGGCTCTCAATCTACAACTGCGTATCGACAATCTCGAGCGCAAGAAGAGAGGCCAGGTTTACGGCAAGTCCTTCGCTGTTGTAGACATGAAGAAGAGCAAGAAGAACCTCGATCCTATCATTCTTGGTCTTGGCGATCGTAGTCAGCACAGTATTCATCAGCTGACTGTAGGTGAGCGCATCCGCGGTGCGTATGACCTCTTCCGTAACTGCACTCCACTTGAGCCTAAGTCAAAGGATGCTTTCACATGGAAAGATAGGGATGAAGAGAGAGCCTCGTTTGATCGTGTGATAAAGCTGCTTGACGCTGCACCGAGTTCCGAAGATCTACCACAGCTTGAGAAGAAGATCCGCAAGAAGATCGAACAAGAGAAGGATTATCTCAATAGCTACTACGGCCACTATGGTACGATTCTGCCTGAGTACGATCAGTATGAACCATTCACAATGATCGATACCGAAGCGTATCTAATGCAGGCCACAAAGCGCAAGCACTCCTTGATGTTCCGCCAGGGCTTCAAGATTGAGGGCATGAACTCACGCTTTACTAAGTACGTCAATAGCCGTATGAATCAGATTGGCTACATGATGGGCATGACTACAGAGAACTTCATCAAGGACATTCTCTACAACTTGCTCATTATCTCGAACTGTTTCTTGCTGAAGATCCGTGATGAAGAAGCTTCCGGCGGCGAACCAAATGAGAAGAATGATGATAAGACTCCTGTAGCTGCCTACATGATTCTACCTCCTCACTCTATCTTCCCGTTCGTTAACCAGAAGGGTGAGATCATCAAGTGGCGCCGTTACTACGGCTCCGCGCGCAAGTATAAGGACTACAGATTGGAAGACGTTGTCCATTTCAGATGGGACGTCAAGCCAGGACATGTCTATGGAACCCCGCGTACCGTATCCGTGCGAGACGATATTTTTGCTCTCCGCCGTCTTGAAGAAAATGTGGAAATGCTCCTCATTAACCACCTTTTCCCATTGTTTCATGTTAAGGTCGGTTCAGAGGATGCACCCGCTACCATGTTGGTTGACGGGATCACAGAAGTCGACCTTATCAAGGCAGAGCTTGAGAATATGCCTAAAGAAGGTGTATTCATCACTGACGAACGTGTCGCCGTAGACGTCGTTGGTATCAAAGGTGAAGCTCCGGATCCTTCCGAGATCATGAAGCATTACAAGGCCCGTATCTTTACTGGCCTGGGTGTATCGCCTATTGATATGGGTGAGACTGATACCGGCAACCGCGCTACAGCCGAGAACGTCTCTCAGAACTTGAAGGATTCCGTGAAGTCCGATCTTAACTGGTTCTGCGGCCAGTTCAAGATGTTCATATTCAAGGAGCTGTTCGAAGAGAATCCAACTAACCTCTCTGTTCAGAATGCTCTTGCAGACGTAGACCTTGTCTTCCCAGACGTTGACGTTGATGGTCACATCAAGTGGCAGAATCACGTTATCGAGCTGTTCAACAACCATTTGCTCAGTGAAGACGAAGCTCGTCGTGAACTGCAGCGTGTTCCTTATACCAAGAAGGATGCACAGTTGACTCACTATAACTTGCATGTCCTGGATTTGCAGCAGAAGGGTATCGCGCTGAAGAACCAGGGTATGATTGAAGCCATGTATGTCCGTGGTGCAGAGGCAGCTGGGGAGAGAGGTAAGAAAGGCCCCAGCAAGGCCAGTGCAGGAGCTAAGTCCGTTGCCAACAAGAATCGCCCGGCAAATCAGTATGGACGCAATCTAGACCCGCATTCTGCAAGGTCATCCATGGATCCAAGCCTCCTGTATGACAAGCTTGTGGCTGAAATAGACCGTCTGAAGGCAGAGGGTACTTTCTCGGCTGCCAGCTGGGGTAAGGCTTCAGCCGCCGTAATCGATAAGTACGTCGAGACTTGCCTACGTGACGAGGCTGGGATTTACTATACTAATCAGGATCGAATGACGCTAGATACCTTCCGCCAGTTGGCGAAAGACCGAGTCGCACAGACTACGGATCCCGACATAATGTCGGTTCTACTCACCGATCTTGTTTCAAACTACTTCGAGGAAACACATGCCGAAGAATCAACCGAAAGTAGCCCCGACCAGGGACCAGAAGCAGAACATGATGAACGGTCCTCTGCCTCAGGTAATGAATAACCTGCAGCAGGCGGGTAAGGTGAAGCCCGGCCAAGTGTTTGAGAAGTTCCTAACTACCCAGATCGGGGACATTTCCAAGGCAACGCCCTTCCGCGGCCGCAGATAAGGAGGCTCCCATGGGTCTCCTGTACATGCGAGACTTCGTTAACCTAAAGGTTAAAGAAGTCGACCGCAGCAAAAAGAATCTAGCTGAATGCCGAGATGACTCGGAGCCAACAGGTAAGTCCCTCCTGGTAAAGGTTGAGGCTACCCACTCTGGTATAGTCAATGGCAACCAGCGCTTCTACCGTCCGGACCGCATGCAAGACTCGGTCTACCGTTGGACGGAGCCAGATAAGCCCCTAAAGCCAGTTCTGGTAGAGCATGACAAGGAATCGACCGCGATCGGCCGTATCCATCAGGCTCGTTATATTGATACCTCGCACAAGTATCGTACTGAAGTGCCAGAGATCAATAGTATGTTGTTTTTCGCGGACGCTACATCAAAGCGTCTTGACCTGTATCGGTCAATCAATGTGGTTCTGGACAAGCTCCAGCCCCGTGAGGACTATAGAGGTCTAGGATACATCGAGTTGGGATTGAAAGTAACCAACCCAGATGGCATCCGAAAGGTGCTCACAGGTGAGTACCTTACAGTCTCGGTTGGTTTTCAAACTGACCAGGCCATTTGCTCCGCGTGCCATACAGATTGGGCTACTGACGATCGCTGTGAACACAAGCTTGGGGAAATGGTTGACGGCAAGAAGATGTTTCTTATCGCCGGCAACTTCTTCTACAAGGAAATGAGCTTCGTCAACTTCCCAGCCGACCCATTTGCTCAGGTTATCTCGAAGGAAATCCTCCAGGACAGCTTGAACAGCAAGATGTTTTTCATGGGTATGCGTCCAGAGCGCCAAGCTAAGTTGTTGGCCTCCTATGCAATGGCAGATAGCATTGACTTGGGAAAGATGTTCGAATCGGATATTCAGGTTGCGGACCCCGACATCAAGGACAGTGAGATGCTTGTAGAACTGCAGAGCTATCTAGACGAAATGAATAAGGCGCCTCTTACCAAGGAGCGCGCAACTGAAATCTCCGACAAGATTAAGGCCCTTGAACCAAAGGAAGAGCCTGAGAAGGAGATGGTGCGCAGGGTTTCTACAACTCTGAAGTCGCACATACAAAAGCACGGTCTGGAGACCGTGGCTGACAAGAAGATTACGAAGGAACAGGTAGAAGCCAAGATTGAGGCTTTGATCCCGACCCTTCAGGATATGTCGGTTGAAGCGAGAACTCACTATATAGCTCGCATCACCGAAGAGGCTAAGCAGTTTGAACTGGAAGTTCCAGCTATCGATGTCGAAAGCCTCACACCTTATCAGGATTGGAAGATCGAAGAGCTGCCTGAGGATGAACGCAGCTTCTTCGCGGACCCAGACGCCCTGTATGAACAAATGTTCACAAAGGCGGATAGTGAAGATGCTATCAAGGCTGAGGATGCTGAGTACGGTGAAATACTAACCGATGCTAAGCTATCCACTGAAAAGCGTAAGAGCCTTAAGGGTTCCGCTTTCTGTGGCCCGGGCCGTAGCTTCCCTGTTCCTGACTGTGCACACGTTACCGCTGCACGCCGTCTAATCGGTCGCGCGAAGGTAAGTGATGCGACTAAGTCCAAGATCCTTGGCTGCGTATCCCGCAAGGCTAAGGCAATGGGCTGCGAAAGTAAGAGCAAGAAGAAGGATGCAGATCCTACTCCAGTACTGACCGACTCGGTAAAGAACCTACTCGCCGAGCTTCACAAGGTCGAGCTCTTCTCTTTCGATGATGCAAAGGTTCCTGCAGATACACTGACTTGCCTGGACACGCTCCACAGTCATTATCACAAGGCTGATGACCAGGGCAAGGGTGCAATGCGCTACGATCTGTATGCCCACTTGGGCAACTGGCAATCCCAGTCGGATCGTGAATACGCTCACCAGCGTCTGACGGAGATCGAAAAGGGTAATGAGAACAAAGACTCTATCCCTGACGTGATCCTGACGGATGCCGAGAAGAAGGCTCCCCTGATGACAGTGGGCGCCGGTCTCAAGAGTGAGATGGGCAAGGGTTTTGTGCCGACGGGTTGCTCGAGTTCCTACGAAGCACTCCACAAGGCACATGCAGCTGCTGACGCTGAGGGCAAGTCCCACATCGTTGGTGCGGCTGGCGCCCTCCTCGAACACTGGCACTCCGGATCCCTGCTTGAGTATCATCGCAAGCTGTTGGCTCCTGGGATGGCTCAGGGTGGAAAGGATAGCGAAATCCTCCTGACGAAGGAAGAGCATGATACTCTGATCGTCGGTCAGGAAAAGCTCGAAGGTCAGCTGGCAGCAGTAAGAGCTGAAGTCGATGCTCTGCAGCAACAGAATACCGTACTGGTGAAGAGTCTCAAGAAGGACCGCGCCACCACATTAGTAGCAATCAAGGTGCTCACCGGAGAAGCAGGTTTCCAGGGTCTTACCGATGCCCAGATCACATCTAAGGTAGCGGAAAGAGAACAGCGTTCCCTGGCAAGCTTGAGAGATGCACTGGATGACGAGCTGGGTAAGCTGTCTGGCTTCACATTCCAGGGTGGAACATCAGCACCGACGCCCCAAGAGGCGGGTACGAAAGAAGTAGCCGACAAGGCGAAACTTAACCCAGATGGTTCTACAACCGTGCAAGATAGCAAGGAGAAACCAACTCCTGCCGCACGTAAACTTCCAAAGGATCCAAAGGCTGCTTCAGCCATCTTGTTCTTCGAAGCGAAGACCAAGGACATTAAGCCAGCCCCAAAGGAGTAATCTAAATGTCTTTCGATATCAATAACAACTATCGTGGTACGCTCTACGGTCGCGATCGTTTGGGCTACACGACTCCTGATGCCGATGCATCTGAGCCTCTCCGTCCGTTCCTTCCGGTCCCGTATCCAGCCCCCTGGCTGCCTGGCCGCCGTTTGGATGAAGGGCATCCAGTAGGCGCGCAGGTTGTGATCAGCTCGCACCAACTCGTCGGTCTCGACAAGTCTGGCGCCCTGGTTCCGGCCGGCTTGCTCTCCGGTACTCAGAACTCTTCGCAGATCTATACCACTGTAACTCCAGCAGGTGCTGGTGACTCTTATGTCGCCGCTGCTGGGATTATCACTATCACGCTCACCCCAGCGGGTGGTGTGGCAAGTGGTATCGTTGCTGGCGGAAGTGCTGCAGCAACGGCTGCTAACTTGAACTTCGCGGCTGGTGATGTTATCACTATCCTCGGCACCGCAGCTGTGGCAGGATCCTATGTCCTGACAAGCGCCTCCCTGTTGGCTGGTGTTTGGACGCTGGTTGCACCTTCTAGTGCAACAAGCACAGCCAACTTTACGTATCCGACAACGATCCGTAACTATCGCGGTCTCTACTGCGCAGTTCAGTATGGTCAGAATGACGTCGGCTTCGCACGCAACGTTGCAACTGGTAACCCGGTGGTAGCTGCTGGTGAATACGAAGTTCTTGCTGCTCCTTCTGATGCTGTTGCCGGCGACCTCATTGTCTTCCCAGATGGCAACGTTATTACCGTTAGCGGTACTGATGTGACCTTTGCTCTGGCATGCAATGTGATCCCGAATAGCGTTGCCCGCCCGATCGGCTACGCAGTTCGCAACGTCTTCCAGTTCCTCGGTGGTGTGAACCTGATTTCCGCAACCGGCGGTGTGTTCTATACCTTGGAATCAATGGTTCCTCTTCAGTTCCGTGTTCACAACTACATGCATGAAATGGGCACTGCCATCCAGACCCACTTTGTGCTTCGTATGCCTTGGATCGGCGCAACCCCGACTGCTCTTCAGGGTTATGCTACCCAGGACGGTATCTCCGGATACGTTCAGACGGACTTCGGCCGTAGCTTCGTGCACTGCACAGGTGGCACAGCAGGCAACCCATACGCCCTCAACGGCCTGTCGGTTGTTCCTAGCCGCCTCGGCTCCGGTACGGATGCTGGCAACTACTCCTTCTACAACTCCGCGGTCAATGGTTTTGACGAGATCTGCGGCCGAGTAATCGGTGTGGAAAGCCTGTACCCAATCCGTGACTTCGCAAACCGCGTTCGTACACAGTTTGAGCGCGCGACGGAAGCTGTTGGTCCTTTCACAACCAAGACACCTTCAATCGGTCAGCTTGGTGGTTCCGCAACTCGCGGTATGGATTACATGGTCAACCTGACAAACGACGGTATCCTCCGCCTTGCCTCGGACCAGAATAAGACCATCCGTCCGGAATACGCAACGTACGTGTACATTCACTTCCTGGCTCGCTAAAAACGGGTCAGGAAGTACCTTTATCTGGGCCCTGTGAGGACCTATGCGTCTCTTAACCTTCATAACGAAAGGGAAAGCTGTAATACAAGGCGACTCCCTGAGATGTGCAGCCCCCAGGGCCAATGATAGTCGTAGATCTTGCAATAAACTGCTCGCTAAGAAAAATGAGCAGGGTCAAATCGCTGGCAACTTTCGGTGTGAGAGATGCCACCAAGAAATAGAAGTAAAACTCGCACCGGCTAGGGAAGACTTAGCCAAGTCTTAAGAGATTCAAAGTAATCCTATCTCATTTGGAGAAATCATGGCCAAGAACGTAAAACTCGAACAGCCCGACTGGAACGATGCTCAAGTCAAGACAGACTTGGTGCGTGTAGAAACAATCTTCCGTACCGGCGGTTTTGACCCAGTCGAGAACAAGAAAATCTCGATGAAGGACGCGTTGGATATCCCGAACGCAGCCTTCCTTATCCCGCGCGTTCTGACTACCTTCGTTCAAGAAGGTATCGAACCGATGCTGATCGGGACTAGCCTGCTCCAGCGCGTTGATTACGTGCCTGGTATGCAGACGGTCTTCCCAGCTATCGACGTCCTCACAGCTCGTGAGGTCGGCGATGGGATGGCACTACCCATCTTCAACATTAACGTTGGCGGTGCACAGACCTTCGGCGTGACAGTCAAGCGTCACGGCCTTGCTCTGCGCATTAGCGAGCGCTTCGTGGAACAGTCCACCTACCCGTGGATCCAGTACTGGATGCGCCTTGCCGGCAACGCGCTTGCCCGTCACAAGGAAGAGTTCATCTTCAACTTCATTACCGGCCTCGGCACGGTGATCTTTGATAACAGCCCGGCAGCTCGTGCGGCAACGTCGACTGTCCAGCCAATCAAGGGTATCACTACCGGCCGTAACCTGAAGGGTCAGTTCAACGGCTCCATCACCGCTGACGACGTGTACGACATGTACGCCCAGGTCCTCATGCAGGGTTTCATCCCTGACATGATGCTCATTCACCCGATGTCTTGGCTGCAATGGGTAAAGGATCCTGTGTTGCGCGAGTTTGCTATCCAAGCTGGCGGTGGTTCGTTCTTCGCTCAGTTCACTGGTAAGCCAAACGAGTTCGCAAACCCGTTCTTCAACTTCGGTAACCTCGCATTCGGTCAAGGTCAGACTGGTCAGTACACCCAGGGTACTCAGACTGGTGGTCAGACTGCTACCTCGGCTGGCTTGCCTCAGACTCAGAAGTCTGGGCCGATACTGCCCAACTACTTGGGCCTGCCGTTCCGTATCGTGGTTAGCCCGTTCATGAGCTTCGACCCGGTCAACCGCGTCGTAGACACCCTCCTCTTCAATAGCCAGAACCTTGGCGCCTTGATCGTGGACCAGGATCCTCATGTCAACTCTTGGGACGACCCAATGTATGATCTGCGTAACATCGGAATCGAAGAGTCCTATGGCTTCGGTATCCTGAACGAAGGTCAGGCAATCGGTGTTGCTAAGAACGTTAAGCTCCGTCCGAACGAAATCGTTCTGCCGGCTCGCTCCATCATGGATATCGGTGTTCAGCAGTCTGCAGGCAACTTCCAGACTTACGAGAACGTCACTATCTTTGGTGCAGGCGCAATCGATCCAACCGCTGCAAACCTGGCGGATCTCCCAACAACCGACTAATCGGTTGGCGGCTTGAGCAATATATTAGGGCAGCCTAGCTGTCCGCACTGAGGGTGGCCCGGTTATCGGCTCGGGAGACCGGGCCGAAAGAGCTGGACCACCCTCTTTGTGTTTTGGTTTACAATCAACTAGAGTTACCCTAAAAGAGGATTACAAAATGGCTCTCACGATTACAGTTCCCTTGAACAACGGCGACGGTTCAATCGCCTCCTTCGAGCTCACTCTGCCTGTCGGTGCTCCGGCTGGCAAGTATGCCTGGTCCAGCAGCCAAACTGCTACAGGTACGGTGACAGCTCGCAATGATGGGCGCAGCGCGCTCTTCACACCAGTTGCCCACAACTCGGGCACTGCCACAGTTATTACTGCAACGGTCAAGAATGCTCTTGGCGTTACAGCTGGCTGGCAGCCAGGAAAGCTCTACTTCTTGGGTGATACGATCCTTGACTCTAACGGACATGCTCAACAGGTAAGCGCTGCAACCAAGTTCGTTCCTACCCGCTACACTCCGAATGCCGGCTACATCCCAGGCTCTGTCTCCTTGGTCCTGACGGGCGGTTCTGCTGCTTCGTCCAACGATCCGAAGACTGGCAATCCTTATCTGGTTGCCATCACTGGTATCTCGGCATCAGTCCCCAGCTCTTTCGCAGCTGGCCAGCTTGTAACCATTGCTGGTATGACTGGCTCCGTGGCATCTTTGAACGGCACCTGGACACTGCTTGCTGTGGGTGCAAACTCCATCAGCATCAGCTACAACGGTGCTGCAGTCAGTGCTTCCGTTACAGCAGCCAGCACAGCTTATGTTCCTGGCGATGCTCTTATTGCTTCTCTGGCCCAAGGTGATCAAGGGCTTTACAACGGTAACTATCAGTACGGTGTGGTCCTGAACCAAGGTCAAGGTACGAATGGTGATTGGCCAGCTGGCGCCATTGCAGCCAACTCGGGCAATCTCACAAAGCCTTACCCGACGTCAGCAGCTAGTGTTTCCTTCACAGCCTGCGGTTATTCCAGTGGTGGATCGATTGGCCGACTGGCTCATCCTTTCCTGCCTAGCTCCGATACAGGTACGGCTGGTATCAGCACTCCTGTCCCGGCCGTTGCTTGGCAGCCGGTTACGAACTACGCTCTCGGATTCCAGATCATTGATGAGAACGGTAATATCCAGCAGGTCTTCAAGGCTGGTACTTCCGGAACTCAATATCCTGCCTTCTCGGGAAGTTCCACGACTGTAGATAACACAGTAACCTGGAAGTACATCAGTGCAGCTACTCTTGGTTATTCTAACGTCAGTGTGGTTGAGATCGCAAAGTACTCTGAAGTCGGTTCGGGTGCTTTGGGTTCATTCGCACTGACTGCCGCACTCAATGCGACAGCCGCTGGAATCACACGTTATGCTGGCAGCTTTGGTACAGCAGCTAACTCTAACGGCTTTGCTGGTTATGTCTTCACAGTCGCCGGCGATTCAGTGAATGCAGGTAACAATGGAGTTTTCATCTGCACTGCATCAACTAGTGCTTACCTCTATTTGGCTAACACAGGCGGTGTTACACATTCCTTCACCGGGACTGCTGTTAACTCCGGCTTGCGTGCTTATGTTGATGGAGCTGGTAACGTCCACGTTGGTTGGGTGACACAGGTCGGTGAAGTTCAGTTTGCTGAGCCTGTAGCTACAACCCCTGCTTTCAGCACGGGTGGTGGTACGGTAGTTGACGGTGACTTGACTTGGCATGACTTGGGTAATGGTGGTGGTGTTATCACTACTACAACCTACAACGGTCTGTCAATCGTGGTTACCGCGGGTACTCAGCCGGTTCCTGGTAGCACCTTCCCAGTTCAGTAATCTGAATGCTTGCTAGCGACCCAGGAGGTCCTATGGCAAAGATCATCGAGTTTCCAGTTACCCCGGATTACACCGGGAAGACTGTGGCGGTCTCTCCTGAGACTCCACTATCAAGGTTCCAATGCAGAGGCTTCGTAGTCTTTCGTAAGTCTCCGCAGATTGTGCCTCCGGAAGCTGATATGGCTTCCATTCATCATGCTATCTTGGATGGTCGGCTCCTTGAGTTGGCGCCAGGAACTGGCATAACATCCAAGAATGCCCAAGCTTCTCCCGCGGGCGAACTTGGCGATACCAACTTGAAAATCTACACTCTTCAGACTAATGAGGGTGTAGTTGTGTTAACCCCGGAATCGCCAGAACAGGCAGCGCAGATCGAGAAAGAGTTGCAGGACACAGGGCATCTCCTATTGGCCAACTATCCGAACCTGCAGTCTAAGAAGCAGGTTCAGCCCCATCTTTCGGCGATTACGATCACCGACCTGGAACCAGAGCCTGAGAGTGCCTAATGCCTAACCCGACCATAGTAAGCGTTACTCCAGTACCAAATGCAACTGACGTTGTGTTGGGTTCATCGATCGTTGTTACTTTCTCTGAACCGATCGATACAGATTCGTACAATAACGCTACTTTTGTCCTCACTGGGCCTAACCTCTCCTCGATCGTAACCGATCAACAACTCATAGAATATAACCCGACGCCTGCACAAGGCCGCGGGTATATCCTTGGCAGTTTCAACTTCTCTACCAAAACCTACCAGCCGTGGGCTCCTTTTACGGTGTATGCTTTGAATGCCCAGGTGGTAGACAGCAACGGAAACGTACAGACTGTAGTTGAGCCTGGTATGTCTTCGCCTTATGCGCCGGCATGGTTGACCACACCTGGATCTTCCACTGTGGACAATAACATCCCGCAGTGGCAGGCAGACCAGGCTATTTCTTTTGGTCAGTACATTGTCGACCCCAATCAGAATCTCCAGAAGTGTACTGTCTCCGTTGGAGGTACCACTGGATCTACCCCTCCTAACTGGAACAAGACTCTGAATGGTGTCACATTCGATGGCAGCGTAACCTGGACTGCAGTCCAAGTTCCAGTAGACGGTGGGCCTATCTGGATGAATGGCGGGCCGGCCAATAACGGCCAGACTATAGCCACGTTCACTCCGGCCAAGCCAATGCTGCCTGGTACAACTTACACAGTTCTCGTGGTGGGATCGGACTCTACACTCGCCAACACCTACGTTCATGACCTCTCTGGTAATCCTCTCCTTCACTCCTACCAATGGTCATTTACAACAGGTACATTGAACCTCTCGGTTCCTCCTATACAGAATCCGGTCCCGCCGCCCAAATCTTATCTCCAACCCAGCCAGGTGATTGTTGTTCCGCGCCCGCCAGTTGGAGTTGATGATCCGTCTGTCAGCAGTGTGACAACTGTCGAGTTGATCTTCCCTGCTCCAGTGGATGTAAACAGCTTCGATCCTTCACAGTTACTGGTCGGAGTTGAACCCATCATGAATGATCCTGATGTCATGGTGAACTATGGTGCCAATGCGACGTACATCGTCCAGGGCAACAAAATCATTGTAACTGTAACAGGTGTGTAAATGAGTGATTATGCTAGCGCCATTGATTTTGTTATTCATCTCGAAGATTCAACACTTAGTGGTCGTGTTGAACACGATGCGGACGGGGCTACTCGGTACGGCCTTCTTGACCGCTGGCACCCCGATCTTGTTGAAGCGGGTTACTATACGACTGATCCCGTCACTGCGCTCCAAATGGCGAAGACGTATTACAAACCCAACTACTGGGACAAGTTCAGAGGAGATCAACTCACCTCTAATCGAGTTGCTGCGCAGATACTTTCGATTGGCGTCAACGATGGCATCGTCCAGGGTATCAAGTTTGCGCAGCAAGCTGCAGGTGTTACTGCAGATGGCGTCTTCGGCGTCATATCTCTTGCGGCTGTTAATGCGCTTGATGAAGCAACTTTCCTGCAGCGTTTTGACCAAACAGCCAAGGCTCACTATGATGCCGTTGTTGCAGCCAACCCAGCTAAATCAGTTGATCTCAAAGGCTGGTACAATCGAGTCGATTTGATTAGCAAATACCAAGGATAAGACCATGAAATACAATCTGACGAGTCTGTACAACTTCTTTGGCGGGGCGACTGAGTTCTATGCCGCAGTCTTCACTGTGGCTGTTATCGTCCTTGCTTTCAAGAACTTGCTGACAGCCAACTTCGTGGCTGCGATCGGAGCGATCCAACTCCTCGTGACTGCCAACGATGTGCATAACGACATTAATGTCAAGACCGTTACAAACGTAAACGTAGGGAGTTAACAATGGGAACAACAGAGGCTACGACCACGACAAAACCCACCAGCATTTGGCATTGGGTACTTTCACATCTCTTGATACTGGCCCTTGTAGGTGCTCTTGTATGGGGCGGTGTCTATGGTGTGGACTCAATGATTGCTAAGCACGACCATGCGAAAGATGTTTACTACGCACAGTTGCTGGCTGATGACAATAAGAGGACCGAGGCTCTAGAGAGTAAACTGGATTCTGACACGAAGGCTCATGCAGCTGAAGCACAAGCTTATCAGCAGCAGATAGCTGCAGATCAAGTGGCGATGAAACAGCGCGATGATATGATGAAGGTGCTGGTCGCCAAGATCGGAACAATGACAGCCCCGCAGGTTGCGGCCGACCTTCAGCCCAAGCTGCGCGCGGGAACAGCAACAGTTCTGGCAGACGGTGTTAAGCTTGACCTCCCTGCTGCTCGAGATGTTGATCAACAGATTACAGAAGGGGCTACAGCTAAGCAGGATCTGGTGACAGTCGAAGGCAACCTAGTCAAAGAGACTACGATTGCAACCAATGCTGTCGCGGATCTAAAGACAGCCAATGATGCGGTTGCTTCGGAGAAGGGAAAGAATGTTGACCAGGTAAAAGCCTGCAACCAACAGATTGATACGGTGAAGGCTGATGCTCGCAAGGGCAAGATGAAGTGGTTCTTGATTGGCTACGTGTCCGGCTTCCTGACGCGCGTGTTCACGGTTAAGTAAGGAGATCTCATGTTCTATCCAGGCGATACATACAACTTCATCCTGAACATCCCCAGTCCTGGGGTTGGCGTCACTAGTGTGACCAGCGCTCCGTTGATCACCATCTTGGATATCCTCAATCCAGGCTCTCCTATCGTATCTGGTGCCGCAATGACCCTAGTGACAGGCACCAGCTTCGTTTACTATTACTCCTTCACCATTCCGAATGCATCTCCAAAGGATTATATAGCGATCTATAGCTATGCTTCCAAGAACGTCCAATCGCTAGGCACTGCAACAGCGGCGGTCTGGTCGACTGGGATTGCTTCGTATACATTCCCGCTTCCACTTCCAGCTACTTGTGTGGCAGGAGCTTTGCTTACTACAAGCGGATTCACCACAGGTTCTGGTACTGGTAACTTCAACGTTACAAATGCTCCTATCCTCACGGTTAATCCGTCGACTGGTGTTGTCACCGTCGCTGTGGTGGGTAGCGCCTTGGTGGTTGGAACGCTTGGAACTGGTTCAGTCAGTGTAGTTACGACAGTCTCCAATCAGTTGGTCACTGTGAAGGATGAGCTTCATGTCGGTGATTCTTACGTGACAGGCCCAGTGGCCTTGAATGCTACGGTGGCTCAGAACTCCACGGTAGCTAAGGATGCTACGGTCATGAAGTCGTCTCAGTATGTGGCGCCTCAGAATGACCCAACCGTACAGACAATCGCTGCTCAGACCAATACTATTAACAACAACACTGCTGCAACAAGCACGTTGTTGGGTACGTTGGCTGCCGGCACACTGTCGGGCCTCATACAAGATATCTACGACTATTCGTTCGGCGCATGGAGAATCGACAATACCGTGTCTCCGCCTGTGCTCTACATTAGCCGTATCAACGGTACACCTATTGCCAGCTTCACGCTGCAACAGACTGTTAGCGCTACACAGCGCATTGTTATCACATCACCTCCGGAGAGCAGCGTCTAATGAGTCAATCGAAAGCGGCCATAGCTTCGGCAAAGTATAAGAAGGCGCACCCCGAACGCCGTAAAGAACAAAGGATGCGATGTTCCAGAAAGCCTCTTCCTAGATTTAATCGTGTTGTCTATCGTGCAAAGGATAGAGGGTTAGAATGGAATCTCACATTTGACGAATGGTTTGCTTTGATTTCTCGCAACTGTTATTACTGTAATGGATCTGTTGGTGAAACAGGATGCGGGTTAGATCGATTAGATTATAAGCAAGGTTATGCTATTGGAAATGTTGTTCCTTGCTGCAAAATCTGTAACTTCAAAAAGGGAATACTAGAACGTTTAGGATTCACCTATCCAAGAACTGTGGAGCTGTTAAAAGAGCTCCTGGAGACGAAACGTGTCCCAGCCTAATATCGTTGTGACAATCCAACTGCCCCAGGGATTCGCATTGACGAACGGTGCACAAACCATAGAGCCAATGCAGTTCCAGGTGGTATCTGGAATCACGCCTTATTACTCATCGGTTGATCTTGTTCGCTTGAATGGTGGCATCTATCTGCGTAAGGTCTCTGACCTAACGATCGCGGGTATGATCTACTACATGAGCAAGAACGCTGATGCTCTTACTTGGTCCCTGCCTATGGTGCCTCCTTCTTATGCACCATTCACGGACTTCCAAGAAACCCACTATCGCAACTTCGTTATGGCGCGCGTCAACTGGGTAACTTACAGTTCAGCTAAGCAGTTGATCCTGAATATGTTCGACTTGAACGCTGTCCGCGGAAGCAAGACCCTGGCCAACTTCTCAGTTAGCCGTCAAGACTTCTCGAATGACAGTGGTGTCCCGGGCAAGATCAAGGATCTAGGACAGATGGTCAAGGATTGGGAACTCGCTCTGATGAGCGGTGGTGCAATCGGATACAAGGGACACGTTAAGCCTCGTATGGGCGCCAAGGGTTTGTATGATGACAGTGACAATACCCCTGGCCGTACATGGTTGAACTCAGGCCCTGGTGCTAATACATATTCAATGACGGGCGTCAGTTCTTCGGGCGGCCGCAGTAAGACAGTCAAGTTCTACTCGCCAGTAGTGGTGGGTAACCGCATTGGAAGATATTTCGGCCCTACGGTGCTCGTAACATGGCCAAGAGTCCCAAGCTACTAAGAGATAACATGCCTAGAAATGGAGATCGCCGCAATGCTGCCAGCTCTGAGCAAGTTGTGGAGCTGACGAATAAGCTGGATCAGTTTGTCTTGAAGGTCACAGATTCGAATGCTCGTACTGATGAATCTATCAAGTCGATGAAGGATCGTCTATTCGGCGGCGAAGGTCATAAGGGTATGATCGAGTACTTCAATGAGCAGTTCGTGCAAATCAAGGCGGATGCTTTGACTAAAGCGAAAGACTCAGATCTGAAGGAACTCACAACTGCAGTCACTGAGAAGGCGAAGGATTCGGACCTGAAAGATCTACGAAAAGATCACGATCAACTGAATAACAAGGTTGTCTGGTACACAGGAATCTTGGCAGCCATACAGTTCCTAATCCTAATCGGGGCTACACTTTTTGCTGCTTGGCATCACTAAGGTGGTAAATGGCTGAAGTATCGGATGTCTTCACGATCGACCAGAACTATCCGACTCCCAACGCCCTGTTAGTTCCTGGACCCAATCAGTCCTCATACACGATCTTCGTTTATCAGTATTCTGATTGGCTGGCCGGTAATCAGGGTACTCTCTATGCAATCGCACAGAGTGGTGTCAATGCGGATGGTACATGGCAAGGTGTGCTTGATCCTTATCAATCCACGCCGGGTACTCCTGTCTATGCTCCAGTCCAACTGCCTATTCTGACTTCAGATGCGGCCGGCAACGTTGCGGCTCTACCTTTTACGATTGTAGCGATAGGCCCTGTGAACACAATCGTTATTGCGCTGAAGGTGAATCCTCCGGCGTATGTTCCTCCCCTTCCAACCACAGGCTATAATCAGTCGGTTCTTGTGGATGCACAGGTTATGTCAGATGACTACTGGATGGCAGTTGATAACAACTTTCCAAACTGGTTGCTGCCACTAACAAGCACGTAAGGAATCAGCATGTCGATCACGTTAAATAGCACAACTCCAGCTCCTCCACATCCAGCTACCGAGATCAATATCACTTGGCAGACGGATATGAGTGGTAACGTCTCTGGATATGTGCCTACAGTAGCTGGGCCTACTGGAGCTACAGGACCGGCTGGGGCTACTGGCGCCACAGGAGCGACAGGTAATACAGGGCCCACTGGAGCAACGGGGGCGACAGGAGCAACCGGCGCTTCAGGAGCATCTGGAGCTTCAGGAGCAACAGGAGCCACTGGTGCTACGGGTGCCACAGGTGCTACCGGGGCAACAGGAGCCACAGGTGCAAGTGGTGCAAGTGGAGGCACTGGACCAACAGGTGCCACAGGGCCAACCGGAGCCACAGGTCCAACAGGACCGACAGGTCCTACTGGATCAGTTAGTCCAACTGCTAAGCCTCTTGCTGTATTCATTGTGGGATTGGGAACTGCTAGCCAGAAACTCTTCCGCGGACCGCTTGGTATTCCGATAGATTTCCCCGCTGGTGCTACTGCTTCTTTAGGTACTGCGTCTGCTGCTGCCACTGCATCTACTACGTATACATTCAGTAAGAATGGAGCTCCGTTCGCTACTGCTAACTTTGCTATGTCGGCGACAACAGCGACGTTTACACAGGCTTCAGATTCGTCTTTTCTTGCTACTGATCTACTAGAAATAGACGGCCCAGTCACACCGGATACTACACTTGCAGATATTTGCTTGACACTTGTAGGCAATGGATAACCATGTCACAGATCATCATCAATAAAGGTCTGCCGAGCTACAATCAACAGAATCCTAATAGACCCGTCTCGGGCTCATTCGAGGATACTGCCTATCCGGAGATGACTGCATTCGATCTTCGTGAGTGGTTCGCGCGTACTATGAATGGTGATTTTGAGGATCCTGGTGTTGGCCGGCCGGCGATCTATCGCAAGCTCTCTAACACTAAGTGCCAGTGCTATCTATCTTTTGGTGTTCAGAATGGTTCTCCGGACCCTAACTGTGTCTACTGCAATGGTGAGGGTTACCTTTTTACCGAGGAGATCAAGACAGTCTATTTCGCCAAGAACTTTGGCTCGGTTTTGGGCAGCGCCACTCAGATTCAGCAGCATGGTCAGATCTCTCCTATAGGCGTCCAGGACTCCGATAGATGCCTGGCGTTCATGTTCTGGTACGACGTCCCGGACTATGAACGCTACTCGATTCCTACCCGCCCGGCGCCTGATAAGCTTTTCGAGCTTAAAGTCGGTCCGGATGGGCAGATGGATCCGGCCATGATTAGGACTGAGGAATGGCGGATACGTACCCTTACAGCACACCACGGAGACAACGGCCGCATAGAGTTCTTTGAGCTAGGCTGTGAGAAGGTCACTGTTTAAAGGTCCTTGATTCTACTATACTAATCAGGTTGGAATGGAGTTTGTCGATGGGCCCAACGAATGAAGCACATCAACCGTTGTACTTGACCCGCTCACCACTCCCTGCCGTTGACTGGGATACCTTTTTCGATGCGGTTGGCGAGGCTATGAAGCTGCACCTTGCTTCCGCTGGCCCTCCAGGCCAAAAGGCACCTATTCTTGTGGCTGAGTTCCCTAAGGATAACCTGGGGAACTTCGATACGAGTTTCGATGTCATCATTTTTGGTATCCAAAAGTCCGTTCGAGCAGCAACAGACCCCAAAGGGCTTCGGATCCCTAAAGGACCGACGCTAAGAGAAAGACGCCCGCACCCGACCAAGAAAGGCTACTCGCTGATTACGATCGCGTGGTGGGAGATGATGACCGTACGCTTCGTATGTCATTCACTGTCAAGCGAGCGTGCCGACCAAGTAACTAAGTGGTTTCATAAGATGATGATGCGGTACATCTTTGACCTTAGTTTCTTCAAAGCCCGCGGCGTACACTACATGACATTCGAGGAACGTGGGCCATGTCAGTTCACCAGAGAGTACGGGCAAGAAGTTCATTTCCGTCATCTGGATTACAACGTTCGACTTGAGTTGATCGAGACTTTCGAATGTAAGAACCTAGAGTCGATTAATGTCACGGTGGGCGGACCGCCTAACCCAGAGCAGTCTATCGATCTGGTTGAAGAATACAAGATTCCTAGTCCGTAAAGAAACTTCCGGAGGAAAAGATGTCCTTCACTTTTGCAAATCTGCCGGGTGTCCAGGTACAGACCGTAGACGGTGGTCTGGCCGCCGTTAACACCCCAACAAATCAATCCATCATGGTCCTTGGTACCTCCGCGACTGGACCCGCAAACAGCCCTTATCAGGTTGTAAGCGTTGCTACAGCAACCACTCTTTTCGGGCTGCAAGGTACGCTAATCCGCGGGATGTCTGAAGCGGCCGTATACTGCGACAATGTTTACCTGATGCGCGTCGGTACTGCTCAGGGCACTCTTCTGGTTGGAACTTCTGGATCCGGTTTTGGTCCGAACAATGCCATCATTAGCGCAGTTCTGTCTGATGGTGTTATCACCTACACAACTGCATTTCCTCCGACTGCTGACCTGGTTGATGGGGCTCCTCTTACAGTAACAGGTTTCTCCTTCGCCGGTTACAATATCGCAGCACAGCCGATTTCACAGGTCGTTGGCAACACAATCCTGGTGGACCAGATTGGTTCGCCTGATCACGCTATTGAAACTCCAACGGCGATCGCAGATACGTTTGCTAACTTCCAGACAGTTCAAGCATTGACTGCAACGACAGTTGATCTGCATTATTCTGGTTCTCCTACTGCGGGTGTTGTGGTCGGCGCCCAGGTTACACTGGCAGGTTTGACTGATGCTGGTCTTGGTTCTCCTTCGTCTGCTTTGGACGGAGTGTACGAAGTTCTGAGCATTGGTACACACGATATCGTATTGACTGCTGCTGGTCCTTTCACAGTGGGCGGTCCTTACACTCTTACAGCAGGTACTCTGTCTGCAACTCCAGCTTACGGCCAGCAGCCGGTTGCTGCATATCCTGGCTTACTCATCACTTTGGGCCAGGTCGAAGCAGATGCCAACTCGCGTTACAGCGTGTGGTACAAGAACGGCTTGCTCTCTCTGTGGCTTGATAACCAGGTGGTCTGGTCTAACGACCCGGCCGTGACAGGCAGCTCCGCAATCCTGAACACTGGTGATTCCCAGGTTACAGGTTCTGCTATTGCTGGTACCGCAATCGGTACTGGTACAGACAGTTTGGCAAATGCTGTTGAGATCCAGAACATCGGTGGTGGTGCAGTATACGTCGCGCCAATCACAGGTATCGGTCTCACTGGCCGCCAGCTGTACATCGCACAACAGAATGCAATCAACCTGCTCCAGGGCTTCCCGATCGATGAAGCAATCACTCCTGGCGCTCTCGGTGACAACCCGAACGTTGCGTTCTATACAGGCGCCTCGACAGCCATCAACAATCCAGTTACGAACCCCAACGCTCTTGACTGGTTGTGGACTGGTGTTGACGCCTCCGGCAATCCTATTTATCAGTGGGCCTCGGATGCTCACTTCTACAACTCCAACAACCAGCAGCTGGCTTCTGCTCTGCTTCAGGGTCAGGTTTCTCCGACGACTCCTGTTGTGTTCAGCTTCTCCACTGCTGCTACTCGTTTGGCATCTGGTGTCGGCGCTGGTGGAACAGTCCAACAGTCCGGATTCCACGAAGTCAACTTCGCTTATCAGCTCGCGCGCTTCTGCTTCAATCAGAGCGAAGCTCCTCAGGCTGACAATGGCGGCTGCCTCGGCTTCATCGGCTTTGGTGGTCCCGCAAGCTTGAGCAACTTCTCGCTCCCGGCTGTGAAGGCATGGATCGGCTATCTGCCGACCTATAACCCGGTCACAGGTAATCCGGCAACGTCAGGTGGCGGTTTGCTGGGTACTCCTTGGTTGGTTGGCTGCAGCGCCAGCTCGTTGAACTCGGCATGCGCCGACTGGAGTAATGGTTACCGTCTGCCTGGTCTGTTTGATACAGACTCGGGTGAGTACGATGGTGGCCCGGAAATCGACAGCAACGGCTACAAGGTTGATATGGGTGCTTATCTCTGTCCACAGGGTGATTACGCTCTCCTGTCGAACGGCTACGGCACTTACGTCGGCAACATTGCTGGTATCATCGCCGGCTTGGTCAGCACGCTCGACCAGCAGAAGGCAGTTACCAACAAGCCAGTTGCGGGTGCACAGCAGCTCTATCGTGCAAGCCTCAACCAGCTCGATGCTCTCACATTCGCAGACATCAACATGCTTCGTTACAAGGGTGTGGGTGTTCTGCCGGTTGCCTTGATCGACAAGACCGCGGCAACAGTGGCAAGCGATTATACTCTGGCTCTCCGTCAGCGCATCAAGTTCTTGGTCATCCAGACAGTTCTGGGAGAGGCCAACAACTACATTGGCAACGGAACCAACGATGGTTTGTCCTTGGTGGCCTTGAAGACTGCTCTTGACGCCGACTGCTTGAACCTCCAGAAGCGCGGTTATCTCTCGAGCTACAACTTCACGATCACATCCACTCCAGCTCAGCAGAAGATTGGTCAGGCTTCAATCCAGATCAGCTTCGTTCCTGCAAATGAGCTGGTTCAGTTGAATGCCACAATCGGTATTAACCTGAACGGCTAATAGTATCAACGGTTTAATCTGGGGCTGACTCTCGTGGTTGGCCCCGGGTAAACTTCCTCAGTAGTATCTCCTCCCAGGAGTCATAAACAAATGGCTATTAATACAAATGGCGGTAACTCGCTCGAAAGCGAAATCGCTCGTTCCTACAACTCGTTCTCAGGCTCGGACATCCGTGCCCAGATCGGCAACATCCCGTTCGCCGAGATCCAGGCGATCAGCTACAGCGTTACTCGCGAGAAGGCGCCTATCTACACGATGGGATCTCCCGACCCTCGTGCCTTTAGCCGTAACAAGCGCGGCGTTGCTGGCTCCTTGGTCTGGATCAACTTCGATCGTCATGCTCTGTTGAACATCATCTATGAAGCATCTGGTGTATTCGTAGCCAACATCGATGACGTTCGTCCGGAATACAACCCAGCTGCCCAACAGCAGCTCTCGCAGACAGCGATCTTCTCCTCGTCTCTGACACGTGCAGTCCCCATCCCGCTCCCGACGACTGTTGATTCGGCCGAAGTGCCGGTCAACGCGGTCTCGGGCTTCAAGCAGGAAGCTGTACCATGGTACTCGGATCAAATCCTTCCCTTTGACATCACTCTGGCCGGTACGAATGAAATCGGAGCCGCCACTACGATGAAGATCTTCGGTGTTGAGATCCTAAATGAAGGTATGGGAGTCAGCATCGATGACGCGGTGACCGAGATGCAGGCAACATGGGTTGCTCGTCTCGTTGAACCTTGGTCTGCTGTGGTAACTGCCTTCCCGAATCTTTCTGGTGAAGGTGGCAGCTAATCTTTAAGAAGTCTCTTTCGAAGCTAGTGCTCTATCCAGGGGCTGCTGCTGAACTCAGTGGCAGCCCTTTTTGCTTGATCCCTCCCTCCTATGTCCATTCCCTCCCTCAGTGTAGTTACAGTTGGTTTTTCTCCAGTTAACGGCGACCAGACGTCTCTTCTTTCGTCTGGTCTGTTTCCTATTACTGAGAAACAACCAGGCCCGTACGATTCCACTCCTACAACGATTCAGGGTAATGCGATACCTTCCGTAAGCGATATCACCAACCAAACAGGTGGATCGATCCCCACTGTAGGTAATCCGTTTGCGACATCGATTGGTATTCCAATAGGGACTGGTACAGTTCCGTATAGTCTAAATGACTTGGTTGCCAATCCTAATGGAGGCACAGGTCTCTCCATCTACAATCCAGACGGAACACTCACTGTGGGCCTACAGAATGATTTCTCGACCTACACAGGCACGGACCTGAAGATCATAGTGGATCTGGTCAATACAGATACAGTCAGTTCGGTCCGCAAGAACCAGAAGCAGTTGATTGAATGTACTACTTTCACTGTCTCGATTCACAGAGAGAAGGCTGCTGTGCGCGCGGCCGGCTACATCAATCCAAAGGGCTTCGCTCGCGGCCGTCGTACCATAGCTGGTACTATGGTGCTCACTCAGTTCACCGTCGATGTTCTGTACAGATTCTTGATGGCTAACCAGCTATCAGCCCATGACCTATCCAAGGATACTTTCTACATCAAGGTCGATCAGCTCCCTCCATTCAACATGACCATGCTCTTCACAGATGAGTATGGCAATGCCAGCTATCGTCGTGTCCTCGGCGTGGATTTCGTGACCGATGGTGTGGTATACTCTACTAATGACATGCTGGCTGAACAGACTGTCAGCTATATGGCCTCCGACTTTACACCTCTGTTGAACTTTGAAGCCAGTGCTCTATTCAATCCAACCAATGCCGGTCAGAGTGTGGCGCCAGAGAATACTGTTGAAGCAGTCATGAACAACAAACAGCAGTTCGCTATTCCTCCTTCGAATATCTTCTCCTCGAGTGTGGCAGCCTAATGGCTACTTACAGCCCAATAGTACTAACCGTTATCGATGGGGCAACTAATGCTCCTATCTCTGGGGCACAGGTGTTTATCAATGGATCGGCGAACTTCGATCCAACACAGTTCTCGGTGGTGACTGATTCGAATGGGCGTGTATCGTTCCGAGTATTGTTGAATCCTATCCAGGCTCAGATGCAGGTAAAGGCTACTGGATATCAAGCTCTTAGCCAGCTGCTTTCAGTTAACACAACAGTCTCTCAGTCGGTACAGGTTTCGTTGTCGCCTAGTGCCCAGCCGACGACCAATATCACTCTCTCATTCAAGCCTGCCGTGCCTGGTATTGCGTGGGGCATTTCAGGGCCGGCCACCGACAATGGTGTAACCGACAACTCAGGTACCTCTACCACTCTGAATCCCATTCCGCTTGGTACATACACCCTTGCCGCCACGCTACAAGGCTATTCGCCCTACAGTCAGTCTCTGGTAGTTACCACCCAGACTGATCCGTATGTGATTACCTTGGTTCAGCTGGCTGATGCCAATAACGGTCAACAGACCGGTAACCCGACTGACTCTTCCCAGAGTACATCTTCGCCTTCCAGCATCGTAAGCAGTACCTCCACTGTTCCTCCGGCGCCGTCTGAGTATACCTATCCCAACTCGGAGTATGATAAGTACTTCACGGTCACCGGCGCGCGCATGTATATTGGGAATATCTTCATCGATGAGTTGAACTCCGTCCAGTACGCTCTCCAGGATAACGCGGTTCCTATCTATGGCTATGCCAGCCGCTATGTGGATGCCTACGCCCAGGGTAGATCCCTGGTTCAAGGTCAGTTCACTATCAACTTCGTGACGGAAGGCTATCTATATACCGTCATGCAGGAGTACCAGAGATTCATCCAGAACACCCAAAACACCCAGGCTTTGGTGAATAGCCCGGCTGCAGCAACCATCACACGTATTTTGGGACTCATGGCTGCTCGTGATAATCTTAATCAGCAGGCAAACAACAACCCGAACGATACAGGGTCGGCCAAGCAGGCTGCCAATCTGCAGATTCAAATCAACACTCTACGAGCTGGCCTGACTCCGGAGCAGATGCAGACACTGGCAACCAACATCACGCAGCAGAATACTACGTTCTCTAGTGTGATTGGGTTCGACAATGCTGTCTACCAGGATGTTCTGTTTGACATCCGTATCGAGCTGGGTAATGAGATTACAGGAGTGAAGCGTATTCGCTACCTGGAGAAGTGCAAGCTGATTTCGAATGATCAAGTGATGGCCCAGGATGGCCAGACCATTCTGGATTCCTATGGGTTCATCGCGCGGAGACTCAGATAATGCATTGGGGTAACATCATATTCTGCGTTGTGGCGGTTATTGTAGTGGCCCGCGGAATGTACAGAGAGGTCAAGCGAGTCTATGGAAACCATGGAAGATGTGATACGGAAGAGGGGCAGTAAGTACTGCGTTCTCTCTGAGAAAGGCAAGAATCTTGGTTGCAGTAAGTCCAAGCACCAGGCCCATGTTCGGCTTGGCCAAGTAGAGTTCTTCAAGAAGCGTTCTCGCAAGAAGAAGTAATGTTATAATAGATCATCAGGAGAATCTAGAATGACACACAATCCGGAAGCAGAAGTAGAAGTACAAGGTACTGGTACTCCAGGCGAAACCAAGCCTGTAGACCGTTCCAATATGGATCCACACGAGTTCCTAGCATCCCTGCCTGGGGCTCCGACGAAGGATCAGATTGCTGCATGGAAGCAGCAAGCCCCTAACAACAGACTCGAACTCTTTACTCCCGACGGTAAGCGTGCTTACATTGTCCGCGGACTGACCGGTCTAGAGCTGACCACAATCCAAAAGCAGATCCAAAACATGGCAACTCCAGTGGCGGATGCTGAACTCGAAATGCAACTCCACGCCGTTATCAAGGCTGTTGTCTGGACCAATGCCGGCGAGAATGGTAAGCTGACCGACGTTCGGTTGCGCAATGGCACTGCTGGCCTCCCGGCCACCCTCTTCACGAAGGTAACGAAGCTGTCGGATTTCATGGATCCACAGCAGATCGAGTTCCTTTCAGCCGAGCTGTAATCTATGACAACTAGGGCCGCCACTTGGCCCAGTGGGACACGTGTAGTCTGGCGTGATCTTACTTGGGGAGAGTACCGAGATGCCCGTTCTCGTCAAGGGCCTCCCGCTGAAGTAGCCCTACACGTCTATAAGTTGTGTGTCGTCCACGGTCCGCGGCCGGAAGAGATTCCGGCCGGGATCATGATGTGGATTTACAAGGACCAGCTTGAGAAGAGCCCGTTCTCTGGATCTTTCCAGACGCTGTCTCTACCGCTGGAGAACGCGCGCAAGAAGGTAACAGACTCTTATCTGTTGTGCGCACAGGCCTTCATAGCATCTGTATTCAAGATCCCCTTCGAGGTGATGGATGGCTGGGATTCGGAAACACTCCTTACTCGCTTGGCCCAAGCTGAGTTTGTGTCGGGCGTGCCACTCAACCCGATGGATCCTAAGTCTGTCAAGGATTCTAAGAGCAAGTTACAACGAAAGAAAAAGCAGCTCACAGATGCGCAGCAAATAGCATTGGAGAGAAGGAATGATCCAGCTTTCAATCGCCGCCCAGGACAAGCTCGTCAGCGTCCTCAAAGATAACCCAGATCGGCCGTTCGTCCGCCTTGGTGTGAAAGGTGGCGGCTGCTCCGGATTCGAATACTCTATCGGTCTCGTTGATGAATACGAGCCGGACTGGGAACTGTTTGAGTTTGGTCCCGTGAAAGTAGTCGTGGACCCAATGAGCTTGATGTATCTTGAGGATGTATCTGTAGACTACATCGAAGGCCTAGACGCATCTGGATTTAGGTTTACTAATCCACATGTGCGCAGCCAGTGTGGCTGTGGTAAGAGCTTCAGTGTGTAATATGCATGGCAACCTGGCATCAAAAGCATTTCTTTCATGTTCTCGACGTCGAGACTACAGGCCTGTCCGCTGGACATAAGAACACAGGCCTGCTCCAGATCTTCGCTTCAAAACTCCCTCCTTACGTAGCATCCCCGTTTCATCCCACCACATTAGTAAAGCCTCGCACTGGATATACCGATCCTGTGAGCGGGATTCATATCCCGTTTGCGTACAACTATGCGAAAGGCGAGCAAGTTCTTTCTCAGGCTATGAAGCTTGGTCAGGTCGGTGAAGAAGAAGCAGCTCGACGCTTCTTTGCCTCGGCCGAAGAAGAACTCTCTCGTAAGAAGCGTTTCCTACTGACTGGCTGGAATGTCAAGTACGATACTGGTGTGCTCACTGAGATCGCCGGCCGTTATCCCAGCCTCGCTGGATACAAGGACTTCTTCAAGCGCAAGGGAGTAAAGGTATTCGGCTTGGAGCAGTCATTCTTTGAACTGGCGCTGGGTTACGGACAAGACAACCCAGCTTTCGCAGAACGTCACCTGCGCATGGGCCCATCCACTCCTATCTCCAAGACTACCGGCCCAGGTATGCTGGCGCGTAACGTAGAGGAGATGCAGTGGGTTCCTGGCTGGAAGGTTGAGAATATTGCTGGTGCGGCCGGCGGACTTGAAAGACTCATGGGTCCCAAGCTGGCTGGAGCTGCCGGCTATCATGAGGCTGTGACTGACGTCAAGGTCGAGCAGACCCTCTTTGAGCGCCTGCGCACAGCCAAGAGAAACCTACAGCGTGGGCACAGTTGGGAAGAAGCTCTGGGCTCTGCACAACTCTTGCCCCCAGGTGAGACTGCCGAGACGTTCTTCTCCAAGATCTATGCCAGCCCCTGGGCTGAGAAGGTAGCTGCTCAGGCTGAGCGTGGTGCCAAGGTCCTGCCTAACAAAGTCAGTGCCATAGGAAAGGGTATCTCTGTTGCCCTGGTCTTTGCTGCCGCGGCAACCGCAGCGTGGGCTATCGCAAGCAGCAAGAGAAGCGATCGTCAGACTCAGATCACCGGTTTGAGTGGTACAGGTCTGGCTGCTGAGAGCCGTCATGCCTTGACTGATTTTGGATCCGGTTGGGATGGACAGGACGATCGCAATACTCTGAAGGTAGCTGCCTGGTTGGCTGGTGGCGCCGCAGTTGTAGGAGCACATAAGTTTGCTCTTAAGAACTGGTCTGGCTATGCTGAGGGCGTCTATCAGTTCATGAAGACGGTAGAAGCGCGTTCGCCTGGCGGCCTCTTCCGTACCTTCGGTCTGTCTCAGCGCATGTCCAGTTATCTGCCAGAGGAAGTTTCCTTTGCGGCCGAACAACTGATACGCGGTTCTGAGCTTACCGAGATGGGTAAGCACATCGAGCGCCTGATTGGTGTCAGCGCCCTGGATGAACGCTTTGCTAAGACAGGAATGAGGTTCACTCGAACCTCAGCTTCCTCTCCGTATCTGAGTTTGGTTGGCGGCCGCGGTGAAGCTATTCGCTTTGCCGAACGCGGCCGGCTGACAGGATCATCGGCTGCCTTTGGCGCCAAGCTCCGCGAACAGGTATTCCCTCGTACACTGACTGACAAAGGTCCTCTTGCTGAGATGTGGGAGATGTTCCAGAATCTCCGCGCCAGCCAGAGACCAGGAACTCCCCTCACAAAGGGACAGGCTTTCAAGAGACAGATTGGTGGAGAGTTCCAGTTCTTCGAACCTCTCTACGGTCGTCAGCCTGGACTCGTGGGTGGTATCGAATCGGCCTACAGAACAGGTCAACGTGTAGCATTCGAAGCTGCTGAGCGCCCACTCCGTCTGTTGTCTGATATCGGTATGGGTCTGCCTAAGGGCTCATACAACAAACTGTTCCACATTCCGTTCGCCGGCGAAGGCGGAATGCTCAATGCGCTGATGCTCAAGCGTGTGCTGCCTGCATATCTTGCTATCACGGCCGCACGTTACATCAACTACCAGCTGGGAAATAAACCAGCTGAGACGCTCGCCGAGGTTCCGCTTAAGGCTCATCTTGCCTGGGCGCGCGCAACCGACGCAATCCCAGGCCTCCGTGCGATCACAGATAAGTACGAAGAGATCGTACCAGGTCCGCAGTATGGTCCGTTAGCTCTGCCTATCGGAGCTGGTGCTATTGGTGCAGGTATTCACTGGGTCAACATTGCTCGTGGCGCCCAAGAGTTCCCAGTCCACGCTGCTCGAGTAGCTGCTTCTCACAAGGCCTTCTGGAAGGGTGCAGGTATCGGTGCTTTGCTGGCTCTGCCTTTCGTGCCTGGTATGTTGGGCAGCCGTAAGACTGAAGATGAGCTGCAACGCATCTACTCTGGTGAAGAAGAAGTTCCAATCCGCGCCGGCCGTTGGTGGGATGTAGGTTCCACTCCGTTCAGTGGCGGTCGCATCAAGTACTTCCGTCCGCACTGGTATCAGTTGATGAAGACCAAGGCCGAGATGGTATCGACCTATGGTTCGGAAGATGCATACTGGGAACATCACCCACTGCTGCATCCGTTCAAGTACATAAAGGATCCATACTGGCTGGAACGCGCGAACTACGCTAGCCGTCCATACCCAATCACATCTCCTGCTTTCTCCAACGTGCCTCTCATTGGTCCGCTGCTGGCTGCCACAGTCGGCCGCATCGTAAAGCCAACACAGAGAATGCACCAAGGCGAATGGGACATCAACAACTATACGTTGTATAGCCCGCGTCTAGAACCTAACATGGCGTTGGGTGGCCTGGCGCCATCTCGGCCTCGTGAGGAGTTTGGCTTCAAGGATGTTGTCGGTCGTGAAGCGCTGGCCTTTGCTGAATATACAGGTCTGCCTGGGTTCATAGCTACAACCCTTTATGGTAAGGCTGGAACTCCTGGCGCCGGAACACCGGGTCAAGATGTTGTATTGCAGGGCAGTCGTCAAATGACGAATCTGTCCCGTCAGTACTACCAGCGTGAGTTGGGTGCTGTGTCTGGCTTCAACCCTAGCGGAACTGGTGGCATGCCGTTCGGTTATTCAGAACCTCTCCGCCGTTTCATTCAGCCTGATAAGCTAGCTCCGCAAGCTAATGAGATCCCGAATACAATGCCTCGTTGGCTGCCTGGCGAAGATTACATGATCAACTTCCGTACTGGCGATCCGTTCGCCAAGATACCGGAAGGTGGTGCTCGTCTTCCAGGCCGTGGTTATGCTGCTCTGCATCCAGAGCTTCGTGGCTTGAAGGCAGAAGAATACCCAGACATCTATCGTTACAAGATTCTGGCTGATGTTGCTCCTTGGAGTAAGGAGTACATGATCTATCGCTCCAAGGTGCGCGCGGCCGCACAGAGAGATGCTCGTCTGGAGATCGAGTTTGCACGCACTGAAGATCAAGTGCGCCAGATGAAGGAATCGACGATCCAGTTCGGTCAGCGTCGTTTCACTGCTTCGATCGAACAGATCCAAGGAACGATCACCAAGGCTACACCAGAAGGTATTGAGCTGGAGCAGTATCCAGGACGCAAGTTCATATTCAGTTCTCTTGGTATGTCTGCTTCCGATCTCTCAGCTACAACACTCGGCGAGGAGAATGAACTTACTCGCTCTCAGAGTGCTAAGGCCGTTACGGAGAAACAAGCTTCTCTGGATGATTACTTGTCTAGCCAGGTTGGCATGCAGGCTACTCTTGTTGTGCCTAAGGGTACTGAAGAGCATGCGGCTGAGTCTCGTGCTGTCATCTTCATTGATGATGTTAATATCAACAAAGAAATCATCGATCGAGGTCTCGGACAGTTCAGAAAGGATTACGGCGGGGCAGAAGCTCAGGCCATGTATTCCTCCACCCAGGTAGCTCTCGGTAAGTACGCCGAGACTCTGGCCTTCACAGGTGAGGGTGGACCTCTCCGCTTCGTACCAACTCCATTCCACACAAAGTACTGGAATGAGCGCACAGCTTTGTCTCTCTATCAGGAACAGGAAGTCTACGGCGCGCGCATGCGTAGATGGCAGAAGCCGTTCCATGATATGATTGCTGCATGGGCCCGCGGTACCTACCGTCGTTTCACTGGCGGTGTATTGGTGCCGGAAGAAGTCGAACATCGCCGTCTAATGGATAGCTTGGTCGATGAGTTGGAATATCTGCGTGCAGATGTGCAGGCAGGAGCGCATCCAGGCCAGAAAGGCAGGTATACTAGTCAGGGTAAGAGAACGAATATTGGTGCCAATCTCTTTGGCAATCCTCAGTTTGTCTCTCAAACCCTCCCTCGGCGCGAGAAGCTTTACTTCCCAGCATTCCTCCAAGAAACAGATCCGGACAAGCGCCAGCAGATTCTTGAATCTGTCTCTCCGGAACTAGCCCGAGCCCTTACTGCTCAGTGGGTAAAAACTGATGCTATGCTTGCTCGCCTCGCGGGCAAGATAATACCAGCCATTGAAGAAGGCGGAGTCCTCTACACAGAGGAAGGCCTCAAAGAGTATGAGCAAGCGAAAACAGACCTCAGCTACGCAGACTACATCCGTTCGAAGCAAATCGCCGAAACCTTTGGCAAGCTCGGCTTTGATATCCCCGGTCCTGGTTCTCCGCTATGGGAGCAAGGCATTGACTATGAGGATGTCAAGCTTAAGATTATTCAGAACGAAGGCTATGATTACCACGACTTCAACATCTACGACGACCGGGCAGCCCTCCTCTGGCGCAAGCCCTACATCGATGGAGCTGTGCGAGAACTTGTTTCTAGCGGTTCACAACCTACAGAACGCATACGACAAACTGTGGAGCGTATTATCCTCGAGGGACAAGATAAGAATCCGCAAGTGGTCTCCTCGGGCGGTCCTAACCGAGTGGCAGGCTCCAACGTGTCTATAAGCGTCGACGAACAGGGAGACAAAGAGGTTATGCGGGATATTCGCCGGAATGAGGACGAGTACCGGGAAGAGAGCACCAGCTAAGCTCCTAGAATGCCCCGTAAAGGGCCCTAGGAGTCGATTAGAGCCATTAAATCAGTGAGATAAGCCGAATATGTTTACCGGGTTCCTAAAAGCCGTTAAAAGCCTTGCAACTGAACATCCAGGTGTGGCCTTTGCCACTGCCTTTGCCTCGGCTACGGCCCCTATTTTCCTTAAGGATGAGAACCGCGGTTACTTCCGGACTGCCGTCATAACTACCCCTATTGTAGCGGCTATGGGTCTTGCCGGCCCGGGCTTGGTAACATCTGCCTCCCGTACAGCTCGAGCTGGCATGCAGTTCGCACGTGAGATGCCTATGTTTTTTGGTAGCAATAAAGCTACTAGATTCAAGGACTTACGTTCAGCTCTGGAAAAGACAGGTGGGGGTGCAGGAGCTCTCAATCCCATCTTCCGTACCTGGGCCGACAATGCGGCCGTAGATTTCTTCAGCCAGGTTGACCGCGGTGGGCCACCGATCGAGAAGAGCATGGAGCAGGCGGAGAACCTCTTTCATGAGCTTCTGGGCATGTCTAACAAGCGTGATCTGCTTACCTATGCTGTGGAAGGCGCCAGACAGCGGGTAGCTTCTCCGCTAGATCTTACTAGAGTTGCGCGCGGAGGTCCTCTGGCCGGCATGGCAGAGTCAGAGCTCCGTGGTATCGTCAACGCCAATAGAGCTGATCCCCGCTTCGTCAAGGAGCTGAGTAGCCGTCTTGGCTGGGCCAAGAAGCTCAAGGATCTCGGTCCGTTTGCCAATCCACTCAAGATGAGCATGACTGGTAAGACTACTAGTATGGAGTGGCTGGAAGCTTATGGTCAGTTGCACGGTCAGCGTCCAGAAGTAGCTGATGCTATTCAGCGCGCGATCCGTCAGGGACAGGTGTCCTCTGCTACGGTCGTTGCCGAGCAGGTGGCAGATGGAACTGTCGGCCGTATGCTGGGTGTCAACATCAAGGGTCCAAAGGGCGAGCTTCATATCCCTCTGTTTGATCCCAAGACAGGATCCGTCAACATTGAAGGCAAGGTTGGAGTCGGGCGCCACATTCACACGCCAGAACGAGTATTCGAACTGGATACATTCGTTGCTGAACACCTGACTCAGGATTGGGGAAAGCTGAAAGGTGATATTGGTCGTGCTGCTTATTTCGGCGGCGTGGTCCCCGAAGATCCATTCAAGCTTCAAACACGTCTTGAATCCCAGCTTGCTAACCTTTCTCCACAAGCTCTGTATATCCGTTCTCGCGCTGCTATTCCTAGCAGCTTGCCTATTTATGGAGGCAAGGCATTTGAGGATCTGTCAGACCTGGAACGGATCCAGTACACTATCAAGATGCTGGGTCGTGGTATGACTCGCATTGGTTCTGAGGGAGGCACATCGAAAGGTGTGTTCGAGTTCGCTGAATCGGAACTCTACATCCCGGGAGGTGCGCCTTCGCTCGCTAAGCAAACGTATTTCTATAGATCCTTCACCAAGGACTTGCAGCTGAAAGCTGAGACCATTGGTGAGGAGTTCCGTCCAAGCTTTACAACTTCCGCGGTTGAATCCATCGGAGGTGTTCCGGAAATACAGATGTCCGTGGCTGGTGTGTCGCCACAACAGAAGTCGCTGTTCGGCGACTTGCCGAAAACAGCAGAAGGATTGGCTGGCTATAAAGAGACTGCTATCCAACGCATACTGGCCGACAATCCAAAGATGACACGCGCCCAGGCAGAGGCTGCTTGGGGTAAGATCAGTGGTAAGCTCGGCGAGAAGGGCTATCTAGAAGCCGGCCGTGGCTTGGGTGGGTTGGGTGAAGGTGATATTATCCTTCACGAGAAGTTCCGCCGGCTGAAGATGGAGTCGCGTAAGAACGTCTACGTCGACAAGCTTCATCTCAACCCCGAGGATTACATCAAAAAGTCCCTTAGCCCAGAGACACTAATCGGATTTGAGGGTTTGAATCCTGTCACGTCGGAAGCTCCTTCTACATTCATAGAAGGCTGGTCCACTACACCTAGCGGCCAGTTCGAGCTCAAGCTGCGTCAAGAGTATCCAGTAGAGACAGGAGCCAAGATTGACATCGCTGGCGTGAAGGGTCTGGCTATCGTACCCGAGGAAGACATCTTCCGTCGCCAGGTCGAGCTGCTGAATCTATACGGTGAAGCTACTGGATCTAAGACTGCTATCCCTAGCTTTGTGGAAGCTCTAGCTCCGCTACACTACATGCAAGCTAAGACTAGCGATCCTTTCCGCCTTATGGTATCGCAAGCAGCTGCTGTGTCTAGCGATATTGCTGCTAACAGTGTGCATCTAAAGGCTGACTGGGCAAACCTGGAAGCATTGGATCGTGTCAATAAGTACATGGCTGATCTTGCTGCTCAGGGTATTCGCGCGCAGCGTACTGGTACTGGAAATAACGTCTTCCATCTGCTCGAAGATTCGGAATACGTACGCAGCCTGGATCTGGAGGGCCGTCGACTCCGTATGCAGTCGGTGGGTCAACTTACAGAAGACTACCTGCGTGATGTTGCTGGCTTTGCTCAGCGTGGTGCTCCTGGGACCGAGGGTGAGCTCTTCTCTGCCTTCAGACGTAGCGGTGAAGAAAGTCTGATGAACTACATGCAGAAGAACGCCATGTTCTCCTTTGCGGCGTTCTGGGATAGCACTCGCCGTAATGTACCTCAGATGGTCGGCGCCACATACGATATGTTCTCCGAGATGTGGAGAGCTGGTAATGTGGAAGGTATGAAGGAGTTGATGAGCCGCTTGGATTTCCATGGTGGCGATCCGGGAAGAGCTTCTGCTTTTGCTGCCCAGTTCGTAGGTGGTGACTTCACCAAGTCTCTGGGGACTGTTATCCCCATAGAGGAGGCTGCAGCCAATCTCAGAATAGGCACGATGGAAGGCCGAGTTGGAGGTATCTTTGATCCCTCAAATAAGCTCGTCCAAGAGAACTTTTCTATCAAACTTGATCAGCCGGTGTACGCACGTGTGGCTGGACGTGACCTTGAAGTTACTCACATTCCTGTCCTTGGTAAGTTGGCACACGGCGGTGGTAGCAACCTCTATGAAAAGGTTGGTGAGGGTCTTACTTATAGCCCCACGGATTATGAAAAGACGCTGGCGGACGTAGTCAAGTGGCAGAAGGATCCCGTTATGATGTCCGCGGCGATCTCCGCTCACCTTGATGAAGCCCAGCGTGTACTGTTCGGGAAGGAAGGATTCTACCGTGCCCGTGGTACAGATGTCTTGGGAGCTGTGTCTGGTTTCATTCAGACGCGCGCCCAGGAAAACCCATTTGAACTCCTTATCAATGAGCAGATGGCCGGCCGAGTCCGCGACCCAGAGATCCGTAAAGCATTACTCGCCGGAGAAGATATCTACGCTACGGCTGCTCGTCACCCTATTCAGTCAGCTCCTTACATGCGTGTGAAGGTGGCTCCTGATGCTGGCATGGGTCCTAACATGGTCGGTATGGATGAGCGCATCCGTGGCTTGTTCGGCGCCGATGACGATAAGGATATCCTGAATCTGTTCTTCTATCGCAAGGGTTCTCAAGCCGAACGTGAAGCCCAGGCTGCTATCAATGCTCTGAATAGCAACCAGTGGAGAAGCCTGAAGACTCTTGAGATGCTGTACGGGAGCGTTGAAGACTCACGTAACATCGCAGAAGCTGGTGTGAAGACTCTGCCTTCTATGCTTGAAGAAAGTCTTAAGTTGGCTAGTGCAGGTGGAAGAGCAGAACAAGTCACACAGCGTATGGCTGGTGGTGTGGTTGGTGCGTACTCTAACTTACTGACTCGCTTGTACATGAACGTCGAGATGCATCCTACAATCGGTGTGAAGCCGATGGAAAGAGATATCCTCGGTCACATGCTGTGGACGATCCGTCAGGTACCTATCTCTGCCCAGAAGGGCAAGATGAAGTTGAATCCTGAGGATCCTCTGGGATTGTACAGAAGATTGGTAGGTGGCTTGGAATCTCGCACGCCGGAAGGTGTAGCTAAGTTCACCGAGGGTATGAGGGAAGTTATCTCTGGCTACGGTAAGGAATCGATCATTACTGCAGAGACCGCTCCTTTGTTTGAAGAGCTTACTGGGATGAGGGTAGCTCCCGGCACCAAGCGGAATGTTTTGATGGACGTGCTGGACTCCGAGAAGTTCCAAGGAACACTCTCCGAGTTTATCATAGGGCGTAATGTTAGGGCAGATCGTGCTGCCGAACTTCTGACTAAGGCAACTACGGATATGGAGGGTGATTCCCTCTATCGTCTGCAGGCCTTGTACAAGGAGATGGGTACGCCTCCTCCTTGGCTGATTGGCCTGGCGCGCGAGAAAGGCTCGGGGATGTCTGTTTCCAAAGTCCTCGGCGCCATCAATGAGGGTCTCAAGAGTACTTACAGAGAGTCCAAAGGTAACCTAGGTGTTCTGGCTATTGGAGTCGGAGCCGCGGCTGTAGGAGCAGTTCTTACCAGCCATGTCAAGAAGGTTACTCCGACGCAGGCTACTTTCGGTCGGCCGCGTGGGAACTTCAGACCAGAAACTACTGAGACTGTAACAGATCAGGTCCCGGGCGAGCCAATAACCGGTGCTATGTCTTCTGTTAACCCACCTCGTCGTCAGCTTCCTCTGCGCGGTGGTACATCTACAACGATCGTGGCGCCAATGCGCCAGCGTACAGATCTGGAAGTAAGAATGAAGGCTCAGAATCGCCAGGATACGATTGAAATGCAACGTATGATTAGTCAGATCTCTGGCAATAATGGTGTATCAAATATCAATGTGAACTATCGCAACGGATGGAGAAACAAGATGAGTACTCTCCGCCGTCGTGAGACGATTCGAGAACAACTGGAATCCTAATGGGACAGATAATCACAACTCGAGATGACAATCAAGCGGGATACTTCCGTATTGGTAACCTTGTACTGAACATTCCTCCGGAACAGATTCAGTGCCACAAGGTTATCAACGGAGAAGAGGTTATGCCTCTGCGCTTCCCGTTCGCTATTCCTATCAAGACTGGTCAGTCGCGTTGGGATGTAACGTGGACTTGGAAGTGCGTTGCTGATTATGATAATGCCGACTACTCAGCATGGACTGATGTACAGATGCTCCTGGCTATGTTTAAGGCTGCTCCCTTCGTTGAAGTAGAGAACGATCATATCCGTCAGATCGTGAACCCTGCAGTTCTAACTCAAGGAGCTACTGCAGATGACGTTATGGCTTTTGCTCTGCGTCAGATGCGTGTGGAAACTAATCCTGATTTGATTGACACACTGCAAGTTACCATGACGATGTCGTACTTCAACTATCGTCCGTACTCCAAGAACTTCCAGTATGATGATTGGACAGGCAACTCTACTTCCAGTGCTCTGAACTCGCCACTTTTCACAGCTTACTTGTTGAACTGGATCCAGACGAATCTGAATAGTGATCCTACCCAACAGCCTGATACAGGTATGACTGTCTCCTCCACGAACTGGCAGGGACAAATACCTGGTAGTATTACGTTTACTGCGCGCGAGTATGCTGCTTGTGCACTGCCTAACGATACAGGTCTCAATCCTCCGCCGGCCGGATCTGGAGCCCTCAATCCAGCCAATCCTGGAGCCACTCGACAAGGTACTGCTGCGCAGGGGAAAGCCAGCGCTGGAAACTTCGTAGATAACATCATTATCGACACAACTGATATCCATAATCCTGCTATTCAGTGGTGGGTGAAGTCTGCTGCCTTTCCGGAATCCAATAATAACTATTCGGCGATCAACAAGTCTACAGTGACCAATACCGGCAAGCCTTCGGCTGCAGTAGGTCTTCTGCAGTGGGTGCGCGCGGCTGCTATTGATGCTATGAAGGCAGCTGATACTTATCTTGGCACACACTATGTTTCTGTGGCTGTGCAGAGTGGTTATCTAGTTGCTGCTCGTACCAACAATGGATACAACTGGGGCTCTAAGTCTGTTCCAAGTCCGCAGTCAACAGATCCTGTATTGGCAACCTATATCTCTTGGATGATGAGCCCGCCTATCACAGGTGGACAAGCCCAGCTTCAGAATGACATGGCTACAGGTTGGGCTATTCTCAAGCTGCGTGCTAACAATGGTTCTGCTCTGTCGGCTTGGGAAGCACATCGTTTTGGACAAGGCATCGTGAATAATGGACAAGGTTCTCCAAGTATGGATAACACTTGGTTCACGAAGGCTACGAATACTTACCGCACACTATCGAATGATCCAAATGCTTTCACTCCTCAGGAAGGTACAATACCGCCTGCTGGTAATCCTAACCCGGCAACGAATACCACTCCAGTGGTAAGCGGTAATAACACAAACACACCTCCAAACATTTCTAACTCAACCAACCCGCCACCGACTGCGACAACCCCACCGCCGATGACAACGCAGATTCGCTATCTGTTGAACAACAACTATACGTATGATTATGCTACTGAGTCTGCTGCGTTCCTATACAAAGAACACTACATCAAGATGACAGCGAAGGAGAATGATGATCAGCCGGCCAGCTCGGATATCGAAGATATAGATCCAGAACACTTTATCTATCCGATGCAGATCTCCGTTGTGTTCGTCAATAACATCTCTCAGATACCATTGGCTGGATATCAATATCCTACCTATCAGCACTTGGGTCCTGGGTCTACATTGGTATCTGTTGGGTTGCTGTCGAATGCCAAGATCCCAGAAGCTGATAGTTATCCGGAACCGGAACATACTGGACTCAGCTTGCTATCCAATATGACTAAGATGCTGGAAGATCAGTTCCAGAGCCTGCGCAATGAGTGGCGCCGTGTGAACTCTATTCATCGTATGCAATCGATAGCAGTCCAGAACCAAGTCCTTAACATGCTGGGTATTCGCGGCTTGTTGACAAAGGAACTGACAACTGAGACTATACCTGAAGCAGCAAGTGAAGTAACTGCCCAGTACAATGCCATTCAATATGAGAACGTCTATTATGCTGAGGGTCCAAATCCATATCAGGTGAATACAACACCCTTTGGATTCTCTCAAATCTGGCTGAAGATCCTGCGTGACGGCACGATCGTCAATGACTTCTCTGGTGATACATCGCTCACTGCCTTGGTGAACTTGGCAAAGATGATGACGTACTCAAATACAGTATCGACCGCTGTTTCTTCAGTGACAGGGACTACTGCTACTGGAGCAGAAGCTAATCAGTTCTTGTGGAACTGGTTAACTCAGCAATCACCGACTGTAACACCAGCCGGAGGTGCAGTATCAGGTGCTATTGGGGGTGTTGCATTAGGCACAGCGGTGCAGCAAGCGCTTACGCATTTTCTGGCTCCTCCTCCTATCTCTAGTGAAGCTTACAATGTGCTGTCTCCTGCTCCTTTCGAGCAACAGGAGCAACTGCTGATGGTTAAGTTGCTAGATGAGTTTCCAAGCAGCCTAACAGGTCTGAGAGATAATACCTTCACCGAAGACTTCCCAGATATAGCGAATCGAATCAAGAGTCATGGTGGTCAGTTAAACTATTCCGACTATTTCCTGATTAAGAACTGGCCAACTCTATCCGAGCTGCCGGATTATCAGCTGTTTCAAACCTACTCCAAGAATATTGATGCCCGTGTCTCTGCAGCTCTGGCTGCAGATCCTGCTTTAGAGTCACCGGTCAATCAGCTATGGGATCAGTTTGTGGGTTTTGCCTATGCTAACAACTATCAGTTGATTCGTGACCAAATGCAACGCGCGCAGTCGTCTCCACAGCTGAAACCTATGTTTGTGACAACACAGACGATTACCACACCTGGTAATGCTCAGCTCCCAGGACACTCGTGCTATCTGGATATGGGTCTCAAAGATGTTACATACGTCGGCCGCGATAACAATCCGGCCATGTACTTCCATGATGACAATGCTGACCTGATTGCCAGCATGCAGAAGCAGATCACTTCCATTGTTTCGCAGACAATGACTTCGGTAACAAACTTCGAACAAGTAACCCCTAATGTCGATACAGGGAAGCTGGTTCATACAAATACAGCATCCTTCACGGGTAATGCACAGGCTATCATTTCAAATGTTAAGCCTTCTAGCTACACGATGTCCAAGGCATTCCCCACATTCAAGTTGTTCCTGATGGAAGACAACGCGCAGAAACCGTTCTACGCTTACGATAACTTCTACTCGTATGCTACGGTTCTTGATATGGAGATCATTCGCTATCGGGATAGACCCGACACAGCGGTCATTCAGGTCTCCAATCTCCTGCACATGTTGGATCAACACATGTTTGACGGTACGCCGCAAGGCCGCCAGGAAGCAAGACTGCACGCGCCGGTAACAACTAACATACCAGCCGATCAGCAGCTTGTCATCCCTGCTGGTGGTGTGGCTAGTATGGATATCAATCAGCCCACAGCTGATGCATGGACTCTTGATAATCGATTCCCTCAGATCGCGGCCCATCGTCCTGTTGATACTACCACATCGAATCGCCAGGTCGATAACAAGTTCCCGCTTCGTTATTTTGCTCTACAGACCGGTACTAAGGTACAGGTGCGCATGGGGTTCTCGAATAATCCTGATTTGCTTGTGCCTGTCTTTACCGGCCAGGTAACACAAATCGAGGGTGATGAGATCCTCTCGATCGTCTGCCAGAGCTACATGCTGGAGCTAGTTGTGCCGGCCCAAGATGAGATCCGTAAGGATGGATTTACGGTTGATGGGCGTATCAACAAGCTGACCAATGCTCTTGTAAAGAGTGTTCGTGATTTTCCTAGCAATATACCTAGTATCCCAGGTGATTTGCTTGGTGGTATCTTCGGTAACACACCTGCCTTCGGAGGCAACAGTACTGTTGGAGGCTACAAGATTCCTGGCCTTAACTCTCCAGGTGGGACTGTGGCTGACGTTATGAGTGCCATGCTGAGTGTCAGCACAGCTAAGCATTTTGGTCGTTGGCAGCTTGGCGCTCCGACGGATCACTACATCAAGGGCCATAACTGGAACACCCTGCTGGGTTCGGTTTTGATTCTGGCTAGCAGTTCACCTCTGACGGCTGGGGCAACTGGATTAGAATCAGGCTACGATCGTAGCTTTGAGAATATCCTAACAACACACATCTTTGGACCAGATGGTACAGCTATAGCTGATGCAAAGGGTGGAGCTCGTACGTGGTGGTATGAACTGCCAGGCGGCTACGGTTCGCCAGAGTACTACATCCCCAAGGATTCTATTATGACTCCTTGGACGTATATCCAGGATATTGCTCGTCGCTATCCTGAGTTCATTCTCGCCGTTAAGCAATATGGTTTTCCATATACTGCGGATGCTACCCTTGTGTTTGCTAATCCACATGATTTCTATTCTTCGCGTACGCCAGTCCCAGGCGAGGTCGAGTTGCAGCAGCAAGCGGCTTCAGATACGATCCAGTTTAATCTCTGGTGGACAGGTGGTACCAATAGTGGACAGGCTCAGTTCAGGGCTTTCTGCAACGGTGTTGGTTCTCAATGGGCTTCTAGTGCAGAGAACCAATATGAATATACTCTGAATGGCGCCACAGAAGGCTCAGAGTTCTATACTTTCTTTATAGCTACTGTAGGTGCAACTTTACAAAGTCCTAATGCGGCCGCTGACAAGATGATAGGTTACATCAATGGTGGTGGGCCTGGAGTCTTCTTCAACATCACTAACATCTTCGCGCAGCAGATGGCAAGTAATGTTTCTTCTCTTGGCCTGGTTATAGGCACGTCTCCTGGCAAAACAATCTCTCCATTCCAGGGAGAACAAGGTCTTCAGCAACTAGTCCAGAACTACTACACCTGGCTAAATCAACAGACTCAACCAGGTGCTAATCTGGCTGTGAATGCTCGTATGAAGCCCGTCCGTCGTTGGCACTTAGTGAATGGTGATAACATCATTCATAACGGTATCAATCTGAATGAGAACTTTTACAATACAGTCCGCTTGGTGAATCAGACGTTACCAGCCAATGAAGCGATACCCTCGCAGTATCGTCGTATGTTGCTCGCTGATCCGTTCATTGTGGACAAGAAGAACATCAAAGGCGATACGCCTTATACGAATGCCTACATGCAGAGCTTTTTGCGTGATGAACTGGCTAAGGCTTATCGTGGTGAGTTGGTACTTCTTGGCAACCCAGAGATCGAGCCTTTCGATGTCCTGATGCTTCTGGATCCTTCCACCGGCATCTCGGGCCCGGTCGAAGTTGATAGTGTGATCCACTCATTCAATCAGGAGACTGGTTTCATTACGATCGTACGTCCGCGCGCGTTTGTCGTGATCAACGATAAGCTGAGCATGCCTATACACCAGGCTGTGTGGGATATGCTGACCAGAATGGAAACCCAGATTGAAGGCTGGACGATACACAATCCTCTAATCAATAGCTCCAACTTGCCTGTGGTTGAGGCGGAGTTAGGCATTCTTGCCTTGATTGGCGCCGCGGCTATCAGTCCATGGATTGCTGTGCCGGCCGCGCTAGCAGGCGGAGCAGCTATCTTCTGGACCGGTAAGATAGTTAACCGCCTCAATCCAATGGGTATTGCTCCACTTACTCGTTTCCAGAGACCCTGGATTTCAGGTCTAGAAGGCTGGAAGGTGGATGATGTTCTGGGTACTTTGCAGACAAAGTGGCAGTATTTCAAGGAAGACGAAATCGAGCCCCTTATGTTCTCGTTCCGCCAGGCTCGCAATATGGGTCTTATCTAACCACGCGATATGGTATACTAATCAGAGGAGGTAGATGTGGCAAAGGATCAACGCAACGCTGAGCTAGGTCTCAGGATTGCCAGCACGTCGGATTCTACTAAGTCAGCTGCTCAGAAAGAGTTGGCGGTAGTTAGTCCCTGCTCGCATTGTCAGAACTTCAGCAAAGCCGGCGACACATCTACGGACCCATACCGTACCTCCTGTCCGCGGCGTATCTGGATTCAGCAGCAAGCAAATGCAGATCCTGATAGCGGTCAAGGACCCGACCCCGTTCTATATCTCTCCGGTACGACTGACCCTAATAAACTTGCGAATCCTGTCGTGGATCAGAATACTGGTAACTACTTGGTCTGGATTGCCGCGGTAGAAGACAATGCAGGCGTTGTGGATAACCAGGGGAATGTTGTGACTCCAGGGATCCTCGATAGCAAGTTCGATAACACCTACATCAGATGCCGACTTCTTCCGTATGTATCGGAACAGCATCATGATATTCTTCGCACCCTGGGTCCGTTCCAGGAGATGGATCATGTTGTGGCAGAATCACATCGTATTCCTCCCATGACTACTCCGTTTACCTCTACCAGTGTTCAGTATCAAGAAACACCTGTGGCTGGCACTGTTTCAAAGGCTTCCTTCGCCTACTCCTTCAATACGGTCAATCCAGATGATCATGGGATAGTTGGTGGCACCTAATGTCTACTCCTGCCAATGCGATCGTGAATGACCAACAACTACCCTTGTTTGCCCCGCCGGGTACGCAAGTTCCTAAGCTTATACACGCTGGTACTGATTGGGTTGGCCAGCCGTATGTCTTCATTGATGATGCGTCTGCGGCCATGTACAGTAAGTTGGGCCTTGGCATCTTGGTAGACAACATCTTCGGTATCGCTATCAGTGGTCCGACATCGTTCTCCGAGTCATTGGAGAATATCCACTTTGGTTGCGGTTATTGGACTCTCAATCCAGTCCAGCTTTCAAGTATAGGGTCGAGCGCTGCAGTTCCGGTGCCAACCCTCGTGAACGATACTCCTCGTCTTTTGTCCTCAGCTGCTACTGTCTCTAGCTCAGTCAGCAATCTACAAGCAGCTGATCCTAGTTTCCCAAGCTAATGGCAACTTCACCTACAATCCCGGGCGGCTTCATAGACTTCCAGTGGATGTCGCAAGGCGACTTTATCCTCTCTGGCGGTGATCTTGCTACAACTAACCCTTCTACCCTGGCTAGTATCCAGGACATGACACGTACCCGATTGAAGGCGGCGCTTAATGGCTGGCAGCTATATCCAATCGGGGCTGACCTGCAAGCCAGACTAGGTGATACGATTAATCAGGAGCTTAACATCACCTTGCGCCGGCAGGTAAATAACTCTCTGACCAATCAGTTCCTTCCTCGCGGTTCCTTCAATGTCCAGAGTATTCAGGACAATGACATCATCACGATCTATGTTTATCTCAATCAGTCCTTGATCGCAACAGCAACGCTGAATCCATTGACAGGGACATCGACGGTTTCCTAATATGCCCATACAGCAACCTACCTCAGCGACTACATTCCAAAATCAGATCCTAAGCGCTCTGGCAACTACAGCTATCACTCAGCTGTCGCCTGGCGGTAAGGCGCGCGCGATCGCTGACATCGTTGGAGATGTGCTGGGTACTACAGAGACAGACTGTTTCAATATGGTGTCTCAGAGTCTGCTGCCTTATGCTACTGGCAGCTCTCTGGATTTGATCGGAGACATCTTCGGTGTAACGCGTCTGGCTCAGACGAATACCACAGTCACACCAGATGACAACAACTTCGAGTTCTACGTTCGTTCTGGGACCTTTGGTACAATCAATAATGGCCAGAATATTATAGTGCCTGTAGGTACAATCGTTACCTCCAGTACTCCAGGTGGTCCTGTATTCGTTCTTACCCAAGCTGTGACTCTAGTGGCTGCAGCCAGCTCGGCTTTCTTCTCAGCAGCTAGTCAGACACCAGGCTCCGCAGGTAACATTGCTGCAGGCGTCATTGACGTTTGCAACTTCCAGAACTATGCACAGTCTCAGTACGGCACCTTGCTTGTTACGAATAACTTTGGGGTGGTCGGCGGATCCGACGCGGAGAGTGATAATGACTATCGCTACAGAATCAACCTCAAGATCACATCCAGAGCTGGAGCCAATCAAGCGGCTCTACAGTTCGCTATTCTACAAGTCCCCGGCGTGCAGAATGTTGTTTTCCAGCCTCAGGCGGGCACGTTTACATGTTATGTTTATGGAATCGCCCCTCAAGTCCCTCCAAGTTTGCTCCAGCTCGTCCAGACAGCCATCAATAACACAGCAGCCTATCCTCTAACAGGTCTGGCTGTGGCGCCGAATCTCGTAGGTATAAGCCTCGAGACAACGGTTACCTTCGTTGCCGGTGTGTCCTCGGCCAATCAAGCCAGCATCCTTCAAAATGCTGTGGCGGCCGCACAGAACTACATCAACAACTTAAGCATCGGGAGTCCCTTGATCATCAATGAACTCGCAGCCCAGATAATCAACGCTGATCAGAATATCCTTGACATTGGAACTCCCGATGATCCTATAAATAGTATCTTCATCTGGCGCAGCCGCGCTGACGGATCAAGATACAGCCGCTTCTTGGTACAAGACTACACGCCAGCTTTGGGCGAACGCATTGTAACTGAGTACTCGATCTCTAATCCGATCAACCTGATACCGGCATCTTAATGAGCACACCGCCAACAATCTATTCGCACCTGACCCAGGTGATGCTGAACTATTACCCGGATACTGACATCCGTGTTCGTGAGAATCCGGTCACAGTAGTTGCTCAGCTCCTGAATGCTGTGGCTAATCCGATGGAGCTGCAGAACATGCAGATCAATCGTGAGCTGCGCGCGCTGAATCTATCAGATGTTCCGATGAACATAGATAACAGCGGTGTATACTTTGGGGCTCTGGTTCCACTGTCCTTTAGTCTGCCGTATGATGCCCAAGGCAACTTGCTGCCGCCGACAACGATTCAGGGTCAGATAACTGGAGGCCCTCTGGTTACATTAAGGGCCTATGATGATACACTTCCGGTGCCTACGCGTATCTACCAGGATCTAAGTGTACCTGCTGTGCCTTTGTCAAACCCTCAGATTCTCAATGTGACTGGGGATGGGGTTACACCGTATAGTTTCAACCCGGGTGTATTGGCTCTGCCTAACTCTATCTTGTTCACAGTACACGGGATGGGCTCGGTAACGACAGCTTTCAGTGTCTCGATTACGGGGTATCTGAATCCGCCGGCCATCTGGCCGCAGGACATCAAGACTCGTAACGAAGTCCTGGTCATTTCGGATGATGGTTTCTATCAGACCGACTCCGTATGGTATTCAATCAGCAACATCAGCATTACAGGATTGCCTGTAGGCTGCCAGCTGATAGGTTATGTGCTTGGAGTTCAGCTCCCGGCCGAGCAGGATATCGATCGTCCGTTCACACATCCTGCCTACCGTGGTGTTACCTTCCCGCGCTTCTGGCAGTTAGATGACGTGACACTAAAGGAAGTCTACAAGCGTAATAGGTTCTCTGGGTATGAAACATACCAGACATATCAACTTCCTACTACCATGGTGGATTGCGCCGTCGAACCAAATACTAACGGCCTATTCTTGACTGATGGGACCAATCTGATCTATGTCGATCGCAGAACACCGATGCCGGCCAATCTGCTTGAGACTGGACATACTTCGGAACCAGCATACACTATCAATGTGTGGTATGATTATAATCAGCCTGGGGATACGAAGTATGCCTATATCTCTCCGGTTGCAATGGCACAAGCCTCCACAGTAACGCAATGGCGTTACGTCGTCGAGGATCCGCATGGCAATCTGTATGTGCTCCTGCCGAACGGGATTCTTCAGCAGTACTCAGGTACGGGAGGCTGGAATGATGGCTATCCCACACCTGTAGCGTTTCCACTGACGGTCATTGGTACGTGGCTAATCTCCCTGGAAACATTAGGGACGTACAATGCCAAAACAACCGACACTTTTCCGTTCGGAAACTTCACGGCCCAAGTCAAGACTACGATCAGTCTGGCCACTGTGGTTCCTAGCATACAGGGTATTGCGTTTGATTCCTACGACAAGCTCTGGGCCTGGACCGGACAGTTCGCAATCCCGCTAAAGATCTCGTATGATGCTTATGTGTGGGATCCTAGCACTAGAACGATCTATGCAACAGACGACTACTCGTCAGTCATCATAAGCTAATGGCACCTACAACTATCACAACGATTACGCAGACCAACAGCACTACCTACGCTGATGAAGTAGGAGTACTGATAGGCCTGAGTCGCCTGCCGGGCGAGACATCTGAAGCATACGTCAAGCGCCTGAATAACGCTACTCGCATAGACACCAGTCAAGACTATGTAGGCTTGCTAAATGAGCTTACTCTTCAGCTGGGTCTTAGCATCGGTAACGTGATCTCACTGACCAGTGTGTCAGGTAATCCACTACGAGTGGACATAGCTTTGAATGGCATAGTTCTTACTGATACAATACTTCTGACTACCCAAACCATTCCGGTAGTCCTAGTGGATATCGACGATGCTTGGACTTGGTACTTGTTATCTGACGTTGTGGGGGCGATCAACGCGGGCACGATTGCAACGGCTACACTACTGGTTGCGGACGGGCCAACTATTCGGATATCTCGGCAATCGAACCTCCTCACAGTCATCGCGCAGCCGATCTCTGGTCAGAATGTTAATGTTGGGTATCCCAATGTTATCCCGGGATCAGAACTCTTTAATGTACCAGTTCCCACTTACACACCCAACTATGCTGCTGGCACGTTTGTCTTCAGCGCTCCAGTCCCAACTGGCACACAAATAACCTACAAGCGGTTAGTGTGGCCGTATAACATTATCGGCGGGGATGTGTCGATCTACTCATTGCTGGATCCGGCCGTTGGTCAGATGGCGCAAGGGCCTGGCGGCACTATGGTGTATCAAGTTCAAGAAGCTGTGCAAGCGATTATGCAACAAGATCAGAGTTACTGGGCGACCTAATGCTACAATGGTTCAAAGATGCTGGACTGACCCTGCCTATTACAGGCTTCACACCTAAGTGGACGTCTGTCCCGACGAAGGGTGCCATCAAGACTACCTCTGCGTATCTTGGTGATGCATATACGTCTATCGTTTCTCAGGGCGTCTCTCCTTCAGCAACAACAATCTACCTTACTCAGGTTGATGAGTTCTCCCCGACAGGTGGGGTGATAACAATCGATGGGGAAGAGATCGCTTACTCTTCGGCATCCAAGACACCTTCTCCACACATCAGCGGGTGCACCCGCGGGTACAACAGTACGACAGCTGCTGGACATCTAGTTGGTGCTATTGTTTATCCACAGACTACTTACACCAGTGTATCTGGTAACATCACGATTTTGATCAGTGGTATGTCTGCTGGTCCTGTTGGACTTAGCTTGGCTCTTCCTAGCGGCACTTATGGGCCGCCAGGAGTTCCTCTGTTGCTGCCAATCAGCACAATCATTTCTGGTATTGCTAACGCAGTACAGATCAATCTGCAGTTTACAGCTCCAGCCGGCGCCGAAGCACAGTATCTCAACCTGTCGATCCTGCCTACAGGGTTGTATCACCCGATCGACATGAATGATGTGGCTCACTATGTCGTGCAGCCGTCGTGTATATTGTATATACAGCAACGCGATCAGGGTTTGGCTCAGAGAATGCGTTTGCTGCCTGTGAACCGACAGGTATCTGTTAATCTACCTGGATTCACCTGGGGACAATATCGCTGGCGCGATAATACAACTGAGAACTCAGTTGCCATTGTGCCTACAAAGTGGGATACAGATACCAGCAAGATCACTCAGGAGTTTATCGGTGGTGTGGGTAGCATCGGCGAAACCAACGACCTGGAGCCGATTGAGTTGCAAGAGATCGATAGCTCTGTCTATCTGCGCGCGCTGCATGGCCAGTACTTCACTGGTGTAAAGCGTTACTTCTTCCCATCTGACAACTGGAACCTAGAGTTCCTGCCATCCGTTGTCGGTGGATCTCTAACGTATCAGCTGCTGGCTCCGCCGCGTGAACAAACTACCGTCTTTGTTGGTAACTGGCGCTTGGATGGCCAGGGCTTCTACGAATACAATCTGAATGCTCGCTATACTTTCGGACCCAACTTCAATCCTGCGGATGTGGTCAACCCTCAGTTTACCGTCGATCGTGTAACAGGGATATTGACAATCAATCCTGCAGTTCAGAGTCCCCAGACAACTATCTTACTAGGTGTGTTGTCGGGCGGTGTTACCGAGTACTTTGATCTGCCATACTATCCAGTTGATAGTGTGATTAAGCTGTATGTTACTGGGCCAGACGTCAATATCCCTGCCTACACGTTTAATCGCGAGCAGGGTTTCATCACGTTCCCCAAAGCTAGTGGTACTGCTGCCGGCCAGCCTCTCTTTGCTGTGGTCAACCCGGCCATAGCAGTAGAGTATGAGTATGATGTTCCGGATGAGACTGAGATCCAAAATACAAACATCCCTGATGAACAGGATCTCCTGAAGAATACACGTCTCCTGACCCCAGATCTGAATCCTGCATTCTCTGGCCTGTCAAGTGGTTACGTGTTCTTGCAGCATCGCGTCCTACGCCCAGTGGCAGTGACTTTGTCGGCCGACAAGCCACAGATCGCCATCCCTCCGACACTCAGCTCGATTATAGGCTTAATAGCCTATGGGCCTATCTATTACAATGGTGACCATGCGCTATTAACAGCTACGGCCATTGGTAGCTTGCCGAATGAAGTGATACCAGGTGCTCAGCTGCAGGTTGTACCTGGTGGATACAATCCACTCAACGGACAGCCGCTGCAGAGTTACCCGTTCCGCGGGTTGATCAACGGTGTAGATCCCAATACCACTCCAGTGGTTGTTGTAACTGGTGGTGACGGGATTGCAAACCTTGTATATCAGCCTGACAACGATTTTGGTTTCTACATTCCGACTGTATCTCCATGGTTAGTTACTAGTACCACACAGACGCCTTCAGTTACACCTACCTGGACTTTAGTTTCAGGTGGCGGCTACGGAACTGTTGAACTGCCGGCTCCTCTGTTGCATGAGTATTGGGCAGGTGGTAATCTCCGTCTGACAGGCTTTGCTCCTGCGGCCTGGAATGGTGATTGGCAGATACTGACGGTCGATGCTTCTATCAATACACTGACTGTCAATATGCCAAATGATCCAGGGACTGTGACTGTCGTTGGATTGGCCGGGCCAACAGATACACTGGTATTGCCTGTTCCGATTGCTATTAGCCAGCTCTGGGCTGCACCTCCGTCGAATGAAGGTTGGCTGGATTATGTCTATCCTGTGCTGAGCAATCAACCCTTGTTCGGTCTTAGTGCGCTGGATCTGACAGGTAATGCGGATATAGGTGTGACCTTGTCTGGCCACGCTACAGCACAAGTGGTGAACAATCCTCCAATCACCCTGGCCGTGGGCAATCCTGTCACTATATCCAATGCTACATCTTCTATATTGGATGGCTCCTGGGTTTTGACATCGGCTGCTTTGTCCTCCGGAGTTTGGACAGTGCAGTGGGTACAGTCTGGATCACTGGCCTCGACGCCACAAGTAGCAGGTAGCTTGTTAGCTACCGGTGCTGTGCCTTTCGTAGCAGATGGTACAGTGGATGGCGCCGAGACTATTCTCAGTGTCTCCTGGGCAGGTAATGTTGCTCAGTATACTCTGGCTACCACTCCAACGAATCTTGAGAAAGGGCAGAATGTCAAGATCGTAGGCTGTACGACTTCGACATTGAATGGCTTCCAGAATGTCCTGTCGGTTGTCGGTAATGTTGTTAGCACTCCCACAACTACTGCAGGTTCGGGCACTGAATCTGAAGCGGGAGCCACACTGACGTATAGTAACTTCATCATGAACGGTGTTCTTACTGAGTGGACTAAGAATCTTATCCCTTGGGTGCCTAGTTATGATTATCAAGATGGGGATGTGATTCTAGATCCTAATGGAAATATACAGAAAGTTAATACCGGTGGTGCCGGAACTTCTGGTCTGACTCCACCGACATGGGCCAAGCTTTTCAATCAACCAACAACAGACAATACCGTTGCTTGGTCTAACCGCGGTACTCCGGGTCCAAGCACGGCCGTTCCTATCCATGTCTATGATAAGCTCGGGAACGATTACTTTGACAACATCTTCAGCTTGTTTGGTAACTCTCAAATCGATGGTACTGGTCTAGCAACAGTCGAAGTAATCCAAGGACACAATACCATTACGATCGCTGTAAACGATATCATCAACGTTTACAACGCCACATCCCCAAGCCTCGATGGCTCCTGGAAAGTTACAGCAGTATCTCTGAATACACCGTCGGCTGGCTATACAACTCTTTCGTATCAGACAAATGCTGGTGTACTTGCTCCTACAGCTCAGTTATCTGGTACGTTGGTTGATACTTCTCAGGGATTTAATGGTGAGGCTGTTCAGGTTGTATTCGATAAGACTCTGCCGAATCCGTCTCAGGGCTTCGTACAGGCTTATCTATTTCAGTTCCTGGAAAGAGAAATCATTCAGATGCAGGTGGTAGGTACGAACATCTATAGCAACTCAATCATGTTGCAGATGCAACCGCCGAACCAGCTCATCAATAATCCGTATATCGTACCAAGTACGGCTCAGACCCTTGGTCCGCCATACTATCCAACGCCGCTCTCGGACAGCGTGCTCAACCAAAATAGATTGGGGATCGTCACTCCATAAGGAATAACACATGCCTTCAAATCCATCTCTCTACCGCTATATTGACTTCATCGGGGGTAACATCCTCGATGCCAGCAACGTGACGTTGCTGCAGACTATACTCGAGGGCCGTTCGGTCACTGCGATCAACGGAATCACCGGTATGGCACAGCTGTTTGCACAAGGTACGCTGCTCAACTGTGTGTTCAATATCACTGGCTCTACGATCGTAATGACGCACTCCAATGCCAGCTTCCCAATCTACGTATTGGTGAATGATCGTTTTGAATCGCTGGGTAATACAGTAACGATAGCCGGCTCACAGCCTGTATCAGGCACTGTAAATCTTTACTTGAACTGGTCATGGGATCAGAAGACAAGTTCGGATGATCCGTCCTTCATCGATGGTATTACTGGCGAGCCCACTATTCAGGCTGGCCAGTTGAACCTGGATGTGGACTGGACAGATACTCATGGCTCGCCGAGCCCTACTCAGTTTGCAAAGAACTCATCGGCGATCGTCCTTGCTATCTTCGACATGAGTGCTACGCCAAACGTGACAGTCACTTACATCAATGGCGTGCTTCCTTATGCTCAAGGTAATCCGAATCAGGCTGGGCTGGTAGCATTAACTGATACTACAGGCCTGGCTGTTGGTACTACTGACGCGCGCGTGCACGATCCTCGTGTTCCAGCTCCTCTCAGTGTTGAGACTGGGTCTGTTGCTCAACTTATTCAGACAGGTCTCCAGGCTTCTTCGTATCCTACGTGGGTTGCTGGTCTCGCGGCCCCGGGTGCAAAGGTAGTTGACAGCAACGGCAACCTGCAGATCTGCTCTACTACGCAGACAGGCCCTCAGCTAATCAGTCCTTATTTGCCAGCTCACATACCAGCCACAGCAGTCACTGACCTGATTGCCGTAACTGCTGGTCCTACATACACTCTCGGCGGTTGGAATACAAACGTCGGTGGTGTGACATGGCAGGCTATTTCTAATAGCCCGCCGACAAGCAGCGTGGAGTGGATTTGGACCAATGCTGGCCCAGCTAACCTCCCAGCCTATGACCCAGCTGCATTCGTAACATTCAGTCTGTCATCTGTATCTGTTGCTGGCAGCGTTGTAACCTATAACGGTGCCATTACAGGAACCATTGGTAGTGAGTCTGTCAGTGGCGCTGGCGACTTCTTTGTTGGCTATCGCTTTACGGTTGCCGGCTTCACGAATGTTGGTAACAACGGTGTTGAACTGTTGTGCACATCGTCTTCGGCTACCACTCTGATTCTGACAAATCCTTATGCTGTAGATGAAGTCACCGGAGCTACAGCCACTTTGAATCAGGGTGGTATCTCCAGCGATGTTCTCATCTACAAGACAAAGAAAGAGACAATCACCGCGGCCCTCGATGCTCTCTTTGCTGCTAGTGGTGGTAGCGCTGGCGTTGTGTCATTCAACGGCCGCTTTGGAGTTGTTACCGCGCAAGCTGGAGACTATACAGCCTCTCAGGTCGGCGCCGCTCCTGCTTCGCACGTTGGCCAACAGCTGGGATTGGGTACAAGCCATCCGGCTTCTGTAACTTCTGATACTGGTGGTTTCACAGTCAATGAAGCTACGACCTCGGTATCCGGCGATGCTGCTGTTCTCTTAAGCAATACAAACGTTCGCAAGGCAGCTTTGACACATAGTGGAGATCTGTACTCCTTGCTGGCGAATGCGGCTAACGCGCAAGGGTTAAACGGCACAGGCGGACCAGCTACATATCGTGGTACGCTTGGCTTGATGTCCTTGATTGCTAATGTGCTGGCTGAGCACGTTAACTACAACTCTCATGGGAATAACAATCCTCATGGTTTGAGTGCAGCTGATATTGGTGCTGCCAGCGAGACTTACGTCAACACTACAGTATCGGGTATCATCTCTGATGTCACTGCGTACACCGATGCAAAGACAAACATCTCTGTTCGTGTTGTGACAACTCCTGGACCTTCCTTCCCAGGTGACTCAATCAATCCTGGTGGGGGTACAATAACAGGTCAGCCTGGATTGCCACACAATCCTACAGGTCAAGCGGATGTTGCTTACCCAAGCACATCAGCTTCGATTACCTACGTTATCATCAACTTTGGTGGTTTCTTTGAAATCGCTTTCGGTCATGGTGTGTATGCAGGCACTCAGCAAGTAGCTTTGCCTGAAGCAACGGGTTGGAGCTCTACTAACTTCTACGCCAGCGCTTCTCTGTCATTTGCTATGAACATTACCTATGACACGAAGGGCAACTACTACGAGGCTGTGGTTAACAACAGCACTCGCATCGTCAAGGTTATTGGAACAGCTGATGAAAGCCATCAGTATGTCTTCAACGGTATTGCTGCAGTTAGCGCGGTTGCTTGGAGAAATCTAACTGCGAATGCGTTGATCATTAGTGCATTCGATACAACAACCCAGACTTTCAACCAGGGATCTGTTGGAAACACTGTTCAGATCCAGGGTCGTAACTTTGGTAGCTCGGGCACATTTGCTTTCAACGGCCACGCTGCAGCCATCTCTGGATACTCTTCGACAAGTATTACTTGCACCATCCCTGCGGGAGCAACAACCGGTGTTCTAACTGTTACCCCAACAGGTGGTACACCAGTGAATAGCCCATTCGTCTTTACAATCGTGTAATATGCCTACACCCAATCGTGGAGTACAGTTCGTTTACTACACTCAGAATCTGCCCACCAGGTCGATTCCGATAGCTCAGGTGTCTACTACGCCTGAGTCGCCGTCCCAGTTGACAGACGTCAATAACAATGTCTATCAGCCTGGCGCGCTGACAATGACGCAGCTGACTACTCCTCATACGGTATTTACTGCCCCAGCTTTACAATCCTCAATAGCTATCTCTGGAGCGTTGCAGTATCAGTTTGCTAACCAGTTCTTTGAGCTAACGGATCAAGTTGATGGGTTAGGAAGTCCGTTGTACTATCAGCATGTATTACCAACCGGGGTGTCAAACGTAACGATTCTCGACCTCAAAGGTAATACGATAGCAACGCCGACTATGACATCAGCATCTGGTCCTATCATTCGTTCGCTGACTCGGGGAAGTGTTACAGCTACCTTCTTGCTTCACTCTCTACCGAATGTCAATAACACGGTGTTGCCTTACGTTCAATACCAGGTACGCTACGTTGATGCAGTTGGTTTCCTTCATCTGGAGATTCTGAAGTTCTATAATGTGATCGCCTCGGCTCCCTTTACGCCCAGTGAGAACACCTATACAGCTTCTACGATCGTTCTTACGGTGAATGCTGCTACTACTTACTATGTAAGATGGTATGCACAGAACGGATACCAGATCCTGCAGCCTTACAATGACATTCCAAATGATCCATGGCGCGCGCGTATACGATTCAGTCTACAGCACATCCCGCCGGAGTACGGCAATCAAGTCTGGACTCCTCAAAAGCCCTACCAGCTGGGGAGCTGGGTCCCGGGTACTTCGATAGCAACGCACTTGATTCAGTTCGAGCGTCGTCCTATCCTCTACAACAACGTCTACCCTAACGTATTGATCTATGACAAGAACTACGTTCTGAAGTATGCATTGGCTGGACAAACAGGCAACGGCTTCCTATACCCATGGCGGTTGAATCAGTTCGTGGATATAGATCCTAACACTGGAGTCGTACAAGTATCGGTTGAGACTGAACCGACAGACATCATCTTTGGGTTCTTCTCTTACCTGGAGCCTGATGTAGTCTTCAGTAGCTTGGATATCAACCCATACACCAATCCGAGTGTTCGGAACAAGATCATTTCGTTCTATCAGAAGATTGATGGTGCAGATCCTCTGCACTATATCTACTACCAGGTTCAGGATGAGAATGGCACTATAACTGCTACGAATGATCCTGTCCCTACCCAAGGAACCAACCATTTCTTTGGTACAATACTGGTAGGCCAGGCCGTGTCGGTGGGAGACTTTACTTTCACTGACGCGCGTGTGCGCGGTGGCGGATTGGCGCCACTATATCAAGGCATTCCTCAGGCAGTCAACTTCTGGGATCTCGGATTCTGGGATGGTAAGCCATTCCCGGCCGGCGGATCTATGATGCTGTATCTGCCAGTCACGCTTCTACAAACGTTCACTTCTGCGGAAGTATCACAGATTGTAAATGCCGTTGTACCCATGGGAACAATACCAGTCATAACTTACTATGACTCTGAAGGCAACGAGACCACAGCATAATGAGCAACCTACCCACTCCCGGAGTATACCTGAACTGGACACAAGGCTCGGCCGTCCTTATTGGATTGGTGAATCTTGTCTTCCAGGAGAATCAATGTGTTCAGGGCATCACATTCCCTAGCCATGAAACAACCCCAGTCAATGTACGTATGTCCTCCAGTTCCCATGACTTACAGACATTCGATACATTTCGTAATGTGAAACTCTATCTGACGGGCGATCCCAAACAGATTGCTGTTGTACAGGGAGTATGGCCAACACAAGGTGGCGGGTTGTTCATTAGCTATGATGGTGGCAAAACCTATACGGCTTTCTCCACAACCTATGGCTATGAAGCCGCGCCCTCGACCTGGGTGCTTTTGCCAGCGGTTGCCGTAGGATTGAACGGTTTGAATGGTGTTCTTGGACCATTTGACTCGGCGAACCTGGTGCTTAAGTATGTCATCCCTGAGCAAGCAACACAGTACGATATCTACAACATTCAACTAACTGCAGACTTTGACGTGGCCTAATGCAACTACTTGGAAACTACCAATCGAACCTCACTGCTTATCTGTATGAGCAGCTGCTGGCTCAGCTTGAGACGGATATCTCTGCTGGCGAGTATGGTGGTGGAACTCTGTTTGATACGTCGGCGGCCCAGACCATCCAGGCTGAAGGCCAGAGTTTCTCGACTCTTACCCTTCCGGCGGCCGGCAATACTGCCTATGTGACGGACGTGAATACTCCGGTACAGACTCTACAGGCGCGCTACAATGCAATAACAAGTGAAGTGGAGAACATGCAGAGCACAATCACGGCTCTGCTTTCCACAATCCAGAAGGAATCGGATCTGATTGATAAGACAATCGCCGCGGCCGAGATAGAAGTATGGGGATCCCAACGCCCATACTTGCCAACTTCCCAGGTCAGTCTCTGGAACTTCGAGTCGGGTCATGGTTCTACAAGTGAGGTTTATCCTACTACAGGTGGTGCTACCTATCAGACCGACCCCACTAATGGTGTAGCTTATCTCACTCCAGTACCGGATGTTTCCTATGTACTCAGTGGGGATAGTACGGCTACACAAGGTATTGGTTCCCCCACAATCCACCGTAACATACCGGTGAAGGATATAGCCTGGTCCTTTACTCCGAACTCAGGACAGACACAGTATGAAACCATCTATAGTAATGACCAGACGTGGGCGTATCTCTCTACTCTGGAACCCTCTCCGATACTTACGTTTGGTGCGCCAGTTATCGCGGTACAACTGCCGGTGGGCGGTTCGGCCGCTGGGCTCTATACTGCCACAGGCTCAGTGGCAGGAGGAAGTCTTCCTGTCTATGTACGCATCCTATTCCAGCCTCGCCAACAAAATATCATCGTCACAAACCTGATAGGTAATCAGGTCATCAAACTCAGTCCATTCAATGTAACAGCCGACACCGTCCAAGTCTTTACTCCAACCAAGGTCTTCACTCAAGGTCTGGATTACACAGTCAATCAGACATCACAGCTGACTGTTCTATCGACTGGTGCTCTGCCTGGACAGAATGTCACGATCATGTTCGAGGAATACTATCCGGCTTATCAGTGCTCGATCGATCAGACACACTGGAGTCCTATCTTCATGTTGGATCAGAATCGTCCGTATCCGGACGATACGACAGACTTCATTCCGATCGATATTCAGAATGGTAACTTCCCGCTCTTTGATGAGCTTGGGGTTCCACTGGGACTCTATCTACAGGTGATAGGTAGCTCGACAAACGTAGCCGCGGCTGGAGAAATGGTTCTGCTTGTGACTACTCCGGGCTCAGGAACATTCGGTGAGACCGCTCAACTGACTATTACGCTACAGCAGACTGTCTACATGAATGGTCTGCATCTGGAACCTTTCACTAACTTCTCACCAACCATCACAAGCATTGTGGCTCTTGGATTTACAGATGCAAACCAGACCATCGTAGTCAGCACGCCATTCATTCTTGACCGCGCAGTTACTTTCAAGTTCGCGCGCCAGCTAGTAAGATCTTTTGTTGTGACCTTTGCCCAGACAAACTATGCGTTGAAAGAGTACTTGGTACAGGCGCCGGATACACTGCGCCGTGACACCCTGGCTCAGCTTCAATCTAGCTTGCCTTTCTCGGTGCAACGTCCACAGCCTGGTATTCCTCAGCACTTTGAAGGAGCTCTTTATGAGTTCGGTGTTCAAAACATTGCAGCGTATGATGACCTCCCTAATCTCCCTGGTGTGTTTAGTAGCGGACCTTATCTTGTCCAAGGCACACCGGAAGTCATTCGCCTAGACTGTGAACTGACAAATATGTCGACGAATGCAGTCTACCTTGGTTATATCTCATACGATGCGAATGATGCAGTCCTCGAGCAGAACGAGATTGCATTCACACCTGGAACTACGATTCTGTATCCAGGTGCTTTTGTCGCCGATCACGTCGACTTCTTCGTGAAGTTTGTGTTCCGTAATGAACTGTCTGTGGCCCAAGCCCTACAGTTACAGGTTACTACACGCTAATGTTTAACCCCGTCTTCGATTCCGTTCAAACAAGCCAGCTCATCCTTAACAGGATCGCGCGCATTGCTAATCAACTGCGTTCATTCGTAGCTTACACTCAGGTTGATTACCAAGCAGAAGTCTATAGCCAGGTGAATGGTGTGTTGAATCTTGGAAACAAGATGACTCCTCCTGCTTTCTTTGCTGGCCAGACGCCGGCCATCGTGGGAGATATCACTACCTATCTGGGGAACTTGAACAACGACGGTAATGACATCGCTGCGGAAGTAACTTCGATCGAGACACAGATTGCCCAGTACTACAACTTGTCTGCTGGAGTTCAGAATACCCTGCGTCAGAAAGTCCGCGAACAAGTATACGGCTCAATCGCCAGCCAGTATATTGAGGCATTCGTCAATGACGCTCAAATGCAGCCGGGCTATACTGCAAACCTAGACTTCAATGCTGGTGTAGCTACCTGCCCACTGACATCGGACACCACGGTAAATCCGAATACCATCATTACAGGTCCGTCGAGCATTAGCTCAACTGCTACAGCCAATGCTAACTATGATCCGATGCAGCTGTTGAACCCTACACACTCTGTAACAAACGTGGTGGTTTGGAATGGGTCTCAGCTCGAGCTGCAGCTACAGTTCTCTACTCCTACTCCGTTGAATCGATTGATTATACACCAGGATAACTATGAGGGCCTGGAGATCATCAGCCTGACTAGTTCTCCAGATGGGATCTACTTCGATAAGATTGATGCAGAGCTCTTCCCTGATGATCTAACATTGGATGCCAAGTCTGGCAAGTATAGCGGTGATGCTATTATTGATTTCAACCCGCGCACGGTCAGTGTGATGAAGATTGTGATTGCTGATTTGATTGGCCAGGGTTTCGTCGCTCTCCGTGGCATCGAAACACATCAGCGTGTCTTCGCCTCTTCGGGTCAGTTTACCTCCAAGCCTATATACACTCCAACTGGCCTCGTGAACTTCGCAACTGTACAGCGTATCTACAATCAGCTGACACAGATCACTCACCAGCTCTCTTATGACGGAGTCCACTTCTCGGTGATCCAGCCTGGGCAGTCTATCTCCCTGGTTAGTTCCCCGTTCTGGTACCGCGCGCAGCTAGACGTCGTGACTGCAGCCTTCAGCTCGGCCGCAAGCCCGCTGGCCCAAGGAAATGGAGACCCGGGAATCTCCCCGAACTACACTCTGGGGAACATTACCAGCACGAATCTCAACGGTGGGGTGTTACAACGCAACATCGTGTTCACCTCGGTGACCGGCCCGATCGTCCTGAATGAGACCCCGATCCCTAATACATTGGCTGTATACTATGGTTCTACTCTGCAACCCGCTTCGGCTTATGTATTTACAAACAATACACTTACTCTGGCTTCACTGCCGCAGAGCAATGTGACAGTTCGCTACCAAACATCAACGTTCGGTACTGCAGGTCTAGCATCCCTGCAGAACAACTTTACTCCCTATCTATTCCAAGCATCATTCGAGCAAGCATAATGGCTACCTCAATCACACCTCTCGTAGACGGCACAACTGGGAGCGCATCCGCGGTCCAGTCAAACTTTGACTCCTGATAAACCAAGGCCAGGCCGCCATAAACAAGTGCGTCGTTCTGCGTGAGAACACTTTGCTTCTGTTTAACAATGCCCTGGCCGAACTGAATGGGAAGAAGGTCCGTGCTAATCGCCTGCCCGAGATCGGAATAGATGTCAAGTTCCTGACCACGGATGATAAAGACTTCAATCAGCCTATTACCACAGCTACCCTCCGCTGCGACGCCGGCAATATTACCCTTCGTGAACGCCAGGCGCCAGGAGAGGCGATCGTCTCCCAGGTAAGGTTCTCTGCCAGCCAGGGTACGATCCAGGCTCTACAGGTCCCCCAGACGGGTTCTACGGGCAATCTAGGAGCCCTCTACAGGGTCGCCACCCAGAATGGGGCTGTACCGGTAGGCACCTTCGATATCCAGCTTCTGAGCCCTGTCACAACCGGGTTGATCATCTTCGACATGATGGATATGCCCGCGGGTCCAACTGTCCAGCCCTACATCTCTTTGAATGGGATCAACTTCGCTCCGGCCGTTAGCCAGACCCAGAACGGGTACCGTCTGGCTGCCTGGTTCGCGCCGGCTGAGACACAGTATATTCGCCTGGCTATTACCCCAGCCCTCCCAGATGTCCTGGGTGGGGATGTCTTTACATTCGGCCTGACGGACTTCCATGCCTTCTCGGTCCAATACCATCTGCAGTCAGATGTTTATACTAATCAGATACAGATGACCCCGCGGACTGCCTTCGTGGAGTTCGAGACGGAGACCGTTCCAGGCATCACTTACTTCCTGTCCTTGGGAGGTAACCCTGCCCTCGAAGTATTCCCAGGCGCCATAGTACCAGTCCCTGGCGCCACGGTGGTCAACTCAACGTCAGTACCACTGGACTCCGTCACAGGTCAACTTCAGCTTCCTAGCCCGGCTGTGACCTATCAGTTGCCAGCCAATGCATATTCGTCTTCCTTGGTGATAACTGACGTAACAAACCCGGCAACACCTTTTGAAATGCGAATCGCTCCTGGGTTGTCTGCGGCGGCTACACCCCCTTCGAATCAATACTTTACGCTGGATACGTCTGGCAATATGTATCTGGTGACATACGTCGCTCTGCATGACAGCGCGCGCATCTTTGATGTGTCTTATACGACTGGGCCATCACAACTTGGGGCTCAGCTGCATGTACAACTCACGACTTCCGATCTTAACACTACGCCCGTTTACTCTGGCGCCCAGCTTGTAGAGGTATAAAGTGGCCCAACTTAACGTACCTACGGTAGAACTAGTCTCGACGCTTCGCGCCGCTCCTTTGAATGGCGCCGCAAGTTCGCAAGACTATAACGACTCATGGACCGAGTCGCTGGCAGATCTGGCTTCACTGGCTGGATTCATCAATGACATCTTGATTCCGATGCTCAATGGGTTGAGCTCGAGCATTCAGCCGACGCTGGTTGCTACACCTAATGGAATCGAAGGTCGATTCATCTTTAGTGATACGACAGACACTTCTCAGGTCTTCTTTGACAATCTATCTAATACACCAAATACGATCGCGGACTCATTGCGAGTACTGCAGGGAATCGTTAACGCCGTACAGACAACAGTTGGTAACCTGAATATTGAAGTCACTGCGCTGCAGACGGCGCTGTCTTCCACCAATCAGAATGACGTAGCTCAGGCGTTGCAGAACTTTGCGGCCGCATTGGAGAGCTTGACAGCTCAGGTGAATGCGAACACAGCTGCTATCGCGGCGATCTCGATCACCTTCTTGACTGACAGCGTACCTAACGGTACTCAGAACATCTTGAATCTTACTGCTGGCACGGGTATTTCTCTTGTTTCTGGTGCCGGTGGTGTGGTAACGATAGGTAATACATTAACCTTAGCCTCACTTAGAACTAACTCTGTTCCGAACTCTACTCAGACTTTGCTGAACTTGACTGGTGGGTTGGACATTGCATTGGTTGAAAGTGCTGGTACAGTTACGATTGCCTATACGGGCTCGGGCGGCACCCTGAATCTAGAAACCAACGGCTCTCCTAACTCAACTCAAGCTCTATTGAACATAGCTGATGGGCTTGGGATTCATGCTTCGGAAGCCGCAGGTACAGTTACACTGGCTTTGCTGCATCCTCCTTTTGATGTGCCTGCTTTTGCTCCTGGCTTAGGTTCTGCCAATCAGAAGCTCTTGCGTATTCCGATCGCGCGCAATGTATTGTTTCCTGCTGGTGCTGCTAGTTCTTTTGCTACAGCATCTGCAGTTGCAGCAGCAAGTACGACTTTTACTTTCTCTCATGCTGGTACTCCTTTTGCCACTGTGAACTTTGCTCTTGGTTCCTCTACCGGGGTCTTTACGCAAGCATCTAATCAAGCTTTTGCTCCTGGAGATCTTCTGGAGATCGACGGACCTGCCACCCCAGACACAACTCTTGCTGATGTAGGCATCGTGCTATGGGGATATAGAACAAGCTAATGAGTATAGCCCTCGTCCAAGCCGTCAATGCTACAATGGTAAGTAGTAGTGTTGTCTCCAACACTTTTACTTCCTCTGTCACGGTTGGGAATCTGTTGATTGCTCAGTACGAAGGACAGTGGACTTATTCTCGTAAACTGACCATTGTAGATACGCTTGGTAATGCTTGGATTCCTATCTATGCTACTTTAAGCAGCTCCTCTGGCCAGCAAAGTAACGCTTGGTATACTTTTGCCAATGCGTCGGGTGCGAATACAGTTACAGTTTCTGGGGCTAATAACTCATATGGTGGAGTAGCCCTGGCTGAGTTCTCGGGTATCGTTGGTATAGATCAGATTACTGTGCCGATAACCCAATACGGCGCTACATCTTCCCCATTACATACGAACACTTCTAACCCAGTAACTACGCGCTATGCTCATGAGTTACTGATTTCATTTGGATGTATTGCTGGTGCTGGTTATCCAGGAGGTGCTGGTGGAACCGTCATCGCTCCGATGAGTCTGCTGGCGAATATAGAGTGGACGGGTGGTCCTGACTGGTTCGGTCAGATGGGCTATCAGATAGTCAGTTCCATCCAGACTGGCTATACAGCACAGATGGGGATTGGTAGCAACAATGCTGATATTCAGCTGACTACTTTTTATGGGGATGCTTCTCTACCGTCGACTGTGGAGCCACCTTATCAGCTAACCAGCTACCACGTAGATGTTGTAGGTGGAGCTACAAACCCAGTTATTGAGGCTGCTCTTATGCCTGACACAGCGGATATGTACGCTGTGTTTGCTTATGCTGCGCAGGGACAAAGTATTCATGATCTCCCACTAGAGACTGTACAGGCAGCTACGTATGAGAATAGTAGTTGTATTGCTATCACTGCTACGCTGACGCCAGCGCATCCAAATGAGTGGGCCTTCTTTACCTATGCTTCTTACAATCAGCTGGTTGATTTCGATCCTGGTCCTGGCTGGACATTGTTAGCTAATGGATATATAGGTCAAGATATCTACACAAGATATTTGCCTAGTGTATCCCCGATTACAGCAGCAGCAACTCTTACGACTTTTGGTCACCCTGGCGCGGGAGTCCTGGCACTATTCCAGACCAATGGAAGTACACCTGCTATCTTGCAAACAGCGCAAGGTGGTGGAGCTTTTGGTACTGTTACTCCTACATTTGGTAGTGCTTTAACTCCAGGCAGTACTTTGATTGCTGTCGTTTCAACAAATGACACATTCGTAGGGTCGATTACTACTGCCACTGTTACAGATACATATGGCAATGTCTGGACGCAGGTAGGTTTTACTCAGACTGGTGGGGTAGACGGTGCAGCTACCGGAGTGTGGGCTTGCTTCGCACCTAACCCAAGTACACTAACTGTAAGTATAACTATTCTGTCTGGTATATCTGCGGGAGGTTCTTCAGCTAACGGCTGGGTCTTTGAAGTTTCAAATATCGTGCCTGGACTTGGAAACTGGACAAGTATAGGTCCTACAGCTGCAGGTCAAGGTGTATTCGCTCAAACTGTTAGTGCTATCGCTCCGATTGGAGCTGTAGTCACTCTGGGAACTCCAAATGTTTCTGCATCAGCAACGATAGCTCTTATCCCTACTGCTAGCACGCCGGCCATCATTCAGAGTGCTTCAAGTGCTACTCCTATTACAGGTGCTAATGCTGGATTTGGATGGAGAGCAGTTTTCACCAGCCCTGTCTCAACCAGTAACGGTGTGATTGGTGTGCTGACGATAAGCGATGCTGTTCATGGTGGTTTATTGTGGGCCAATCCAGTCGACGATACTAATCAGTGGTATCAGGTCGGGATAGCGCCGAACACAAACTTGGGTGCTATACCAGCACACTCAGCATCTGTATTTGTGTGGTGGTGTCCCTCGCCGCTGAGTGGAACTCAGACGCTTGACGTAATGGCATTTGATGGTCCTAGTGGTGGAGGATTCACTGGTACTTGGTCTATCTATGAAGTCTCTGGTTTGAAGGTACCTACTATACCAAAGATTGTAGAGAAGATTGTGACGGCTGTGTCGCCGGCTGGCACGATTGGACCGGATCTTGGACAGCAAGGGACGGCTCCGATCTCGATTACAGGAACACCAGCACAAGGGAGTGAGTGGTTAATCTACCTTGGTTCTGGTCAGAACTCTAATCAAGACAACAGTGTGCCTTCGGGCTTCACAGCGTTTCCTAACGGGCCGGCGCTTTATGCAGGGATAATGGCATGGTTGGATCAAGCTTCTCCTGTTCCTGTAACGGCTGTTTCAACTATTGGAACCCACACAGCCAACTGGGCTGCAACGTTGGCTATGTTCTATACTCAACCGACAGTGATACAAGGGGCTAATCCAGGTGGACAGGGCGGTGGTTCTACAAGTTTTAATGACACTACACCAGGGAATGCGCTTATTCTTGGTCTCACGATAGCGCAGACAAACTTTACGTTTGCACCTCCCATCAGTATTTGGGATTCACAGAACAATGCTTATCAGTTGCTGGGGGTAGTTAACAATCCGAATAACGATGTTAACTATGGTTTCTATTCAAATGCTGTGTATCTCTATATTGCACAGGACATTGTGGGTGGTCCGGTAGAAGTCCACACGCAGTATGCGTATAACTACGATGGTGGTGGACCTCCTTATTATTACTTCCCGGGGCATCCGGAGATTCAAGGTTGGGTTGCAGAAATCACTCCCTTGCTGGCTCCTTTGCTGTCAGGTTTTGTTGTGATCCCGACATTCTTTCAATAAGGTAATCTATGGCAAATCTCGATCTATCAACGGTAGAACTGGTCTCGACGCTGCGCGCGGCGCCGCTGAACGGATCTCCCAGCTCACAGGACTACAATGATTCCTGGACGGAGTCTCTGGCTGACCTTGCTGCTCTGGCCGGCTTCATCGATGACATTCTCATTCCTATGTTGAATGGGTTGATTTCGACTATTCAGCCGAACCCCAGCAATGCTCCGTACGGATTGGAAGGTCGTTTCATCTACGCGGACACAACAGACAATAGCCAGGTCTTCTTCAATAGCTTGGCTGGTACTTCGAACTCTATCGCGGATGCTCTTCGAGTGATTGAAGGTATCGTCGAGACTACCCAGACAACGATCAATAGTCTGAGTGTAGAAGTCTCGGGTCTTCAAACAGCGCTGTCCAGTACTAACCAGAACGATGTAGCTCAAGCCCTACAGAACTTCGCTGCTGCTTTGCAGTCCTTGACGGCCCAGACGGTCGCCAACACCCAAGCTATAGCAGCCATCTCTGTATCATTTCTGACTGACAATGTGGCAAATGGCACACAGAATATCCTGAATCTGATATCTGGTTCTGGGATTGAGCTTACACCTGGTGCTGGTGGTACAGTTACGATTGCTGTTACACCTGTTACGGTGGTGACTAGCCTTGCTGGCTTGTCTGGGGTACTGACACTAACTAGCTCGGATAGTTCGGTGACGATTACGCCGGCTGGAAGCAATATAGATCTGACGGCTGCTCCTGGCGTAACTCCTGGATCTCCTATTGGATCTATACAGGGTAATAATGCTGGAGCTTTTGGTGGTATAGCAGGTACTCTCGTTGATTTTACAAATGGGATGATTTCTGTAGCTCCGCCAAACCCAAGTAGTCTTGTTCAAGCAGCACTTACTATTACTGGTGATGCTTCTAGCAATAACATTCAGGAGTGGTATCAGAATGGTGCTCCTGGAGCTCCTGTCTTGTCGGTTGATGCTTATGGAGATCTGACTTTTGGTGCGTATGCTGCTTTGTATCTGTCTGCTACCGGCACGCTTCTTTATGATTCTGCTTACTCAGCAGGTACTGCTGGTCAAGTTCTCTCTAGCACAGGGTCGGGAGTTCTGTGGGTTAGTGGTGGTGGAGGCGGATCTCCGGGTGGACCAACTGGATCCGTTCAATACAATAATGGTGGAACCTTCACTGGTGATACTGGGATTGCGGTCAACTATCCCAGTCCGGGATGCAAACTGTGGGTTCAAGATAATGGCTTCGATGCTTCCCTTGCGGTCGGCGGCAATGTCTACGGTTCAGATATTCAAGACTGGTTCATAAATGGTCATACTGGTCAAGCAGATCTCCAGGTAGATCGCTATGCCAATCTGATAGCGAACGCTGGTTATATCTCGCCACTTAAAGGCATCAAGGACGGTAACACTAGTCTTGGAACGGATGGACAAGTTCTTACTAGCCAGATGATAGGTATAAATCGTTCTGTAGCTTGGGCTGCTCCTAATGGGGGTCTATCTAGGGTCTCCGTTACTTTGCTTCAATCGGACTTGTTGAACTTGGCATCGGCTGAAGTTCAACTTCTTCCAAGCTTGACAGGCACAAGCTTCTACAATATTATCTCGGTCAATATGAGATATATTGCCAATACAACTGGTTATACGGTTGGTAATAACGATAATCAGTTAGAGATTCGTTACGGAGTTGGTAGTCCTGAACCTATCTATCATTTTCCAGCGCACGGTTTTGTAGACGGTCCTGGTAGTGGTCTCTTTTTTATGAGTACACAAATGGCATCACTTCCGACTACATCTGCTGTGTCTACTACGAACGTACTTGGAAAGGACATCGGAGTCTTTCTTGTAGGTACTTCGGCTGGGTTAACTGGTGGTGATGGTACAGTGGAAATCATTGTAGTCTATACGATTGAAACTTTCTAATATCAAGGAGAAACGACCATGGCAAAAGCACCAACCAAAGCTCCCTACATTAAGGGATCGAATGGCACGAAGCCGACACCTAAGGTGATCCCACCTCAGCCTGTCAACTTCGCTGTAACACAGAACACTAGCCTGTTCCCGCCGGCCAAGAAAGGTAAGTAATGGCTGCTAAGCGTACACATACGAACCGTAAGGTGACGAAGTTCAAGCCTGGCGCCGTGATGGCCCAGCCTTCTTCGCCCGCGGGGAAGATGCGTACGAAGAAAGGGAAGGTAGTCAATCTAGGTTTCCCGGATCCGATGGCTCCCAGCTGGCGCAACCCGCCATTTGTGGGGACATTCAAGGTATGAGAAAAGGAATCCCGCGATCGGCCGCACGAAAGCATAATCGCAAGCGTCCTAAGACTTCGATCGAGAAGCTGGTGGCTGCTTGGTTAGATGCCGATGGGATTCCTTATCGTACTGAGGTGAGATGTGGGCGCTGTCATATCGATATTGTGATAGGCAAGAAGGGCGCCGTAGAGTTGAATGGCTGCTACTGGCACTGCTGCCACCGTTGCTATCCAAAGAAGACTCGGAAGCAACAGATGAAACGATTCCAGGACATCCATAGGTATCAGTACCTGGGGCGTAAAGGCTTCAAACTACTCATCTTATGGGAGTGTGACATCCTCAACCATCCGGATGAGACAAGAGAGACTCTGCGTAAGTACGCGGAGACTGTGAAATGATTAGAATCAACGTAGCGGATACCATGCCTGCACCTATGCCGTTCAGTCCTGTCAACTGGGGCCGTAACAAAGCCATGTCGACAATGAGGGGCTGGAAGAGCTATGCTAGTTTGACTCCGGCCGCGCGCCTACCTAAGGCCTGGGGATCTGTAGGCAAGGGGTCGTTTCCTTTTGCTCTCGGCTTTGGTGTTCAGTCTGCTATCATGGCGCCGCGGCACCAGAAGCTGTCCTCTGGCCTGGCAACTGGGTTATCGATCGGAGTGACAACTGCTCTATCTGTTGGAGTTAGTGCTCTTACAGGCTTGCCTCCTATGCTTACGGACCTGGCTTTGCAGGCTATGGTCCAGCCGACTATGGATAGGATGTTCCAAGGAGCAATCCAACCTCTCGTGGACTTCGGCACCAACCAACGGAGAGTTAACTTCGGTGGAGATTATAGAGATACAGCTACTGCTCATACGATGAGGCAGGTGGCTGCTCGAGAGATGTCAGCATCTTTGATGAACGCGCGCCAATGGCTCGGCCAGGAAGCGGCCTTCATGGCTCAATAAGGGGAATACAATGGCTTCACCAGCACAAATAAACGCAATCCTGAACAGACTTACAGCTCTGGATGGTATCACTTCGCCTATTCCTTCTGCCGCGGCCGTCCCAACGATCGAAGCGGATCTGAATGGCATCCATACGACTATCAGCCAGGTAACCCTGACGATCCAAGCCCAGCTGAATGAGGTAACCCAGCAGGTTGCCACCCTCCAGGCAACGGTCAATGAGATCGCTGGTGGTATACCAGGTATAGTACCTATAACAACTCCAGGCATCACTGGAGAGGCTCTGGTATCGTATGATGCTACTACCGGTCACTTTGCTCAAGCTGCTTTTGGAGGTGGTGGGGGTGCTGTATCATCGGTCTTCGGCCGTACGAATGCAGTCACAGCACAGGATAGTGACTACTCTTCGTTTTACTTGGACCTGGCCGGCGGAACTCTGACTGGTGGGTTGATTGTCACCAACCCAAGTGGAGTTGGTGTCACTGTCAACGGTGACTCCAATGGCGATTATATGCTGAGTCTAGTGCCGTTTAGTAGTGATGCCACTGGACAGTTTACAATAGCAGATAACTTTGATGGTAGTGCCTACATCTATATAAGCACTAACTCATTTACGTATACTGCAAGTATTGATGCTAGCGGATTCAGTTTCTACGGTCCTGGAGTATCGTCTTCCTTGAGCCCAGGTCAGTTGATCGTTAGCGGAGATTCAGGTGCCGTCTTCGATGTTTATAATGGAGGTACTGTAGTTGCTTTCCATGGTGGGACAGGTGCTGCCAACATCACCGAGTGGTATGCTAATGGTGTTTCTGGAGCGGCGCCTCTTTATGTGGATCCAACAGGTGTTCTAAACGCTACCAATGGTCTGAAGACCAGTTCTGGAGTGGAGCTCGTTGGGACTATCACCAAGTACGACAACATCGTTACAGTGGGCAAAGGTGTTCCTTCACAGATTGCGGCCGTGGATCTAGCCACTCAGAGCGCTGATATTCCTGGTACTTCTTTGTACAATGTCACGACCGGAATGTATCGTGTATCGGCCTACATTGTTCTGACCACGGTCGATGGTGTATCATCAACACTTCCGTCTGTCCAGATTCAATGGGCTGACCCTGACACAAATACAGCGGTAGGATGGTTGGCTTTGACGCCGACCAACTCGGGAGACGTATTCAATACGATCTTGCAAGGGAGTGCGGTGATCCATGCGAAGGGTGGTGGTGGTCTGAGCTACAATACAACCGGATATGCCTCGAACAGTCCTAATGCTATGAAGTTTGCCCTGCATATCAGGCTAGAAGCTCTCTAATCTAATCTCGGAGCAAAGCGGTTCCGACAAGGAGAAACACAATGAAGTCAGTAACATTAACAACAGTACAGCAGACGCAGGCTCTTGCTCTCAAGGCGACTTTTGCAGCTGCACAGCAAAATGCACATACAGCTCACACAGCTTATGTGAACTTTTTGGCTACAGCAGCAGGAGTTACACTGAAGCCAGGTCAGAGACTTCAACTGACTGATGATGGTTCCTCGGTGGTGCTCATTCCATAACCGAGTCTTATACAGATAAAAAAGGGGCCCAAGAGAACTTCCTCTTGGGCCCTTTGTTTGTTTAATATCTATGTTAGGTTTGCTTTCCCACGAGACCAACAAGCTGAATGCTCTCTTGAAGATCTTCTATAGCTCCTGCCGTTGTAGTTGGATGCTTGGGTTAGCACGGCCGTCGTATAGTATTACGTTTCTGCGCCAGATGCAACCCGTAATCAGTCGCACCCATGCGCAGTCACATGTAGTATTATTTGAAAGCCACAATCTCAACTGCTTCGTTTTGATTGAAGTCGAATGCATTTAGGCAGATAACCTTGGTTCCTTCCCTTTCCTGAACGTCTTTCAGATGCATGTGTCCGTAGAAATGGTATGTAGGTTTGAACTTGTTGAGCAGCTGCGTAAATCCAGGACATCCTGGAGGTACTGTCTCATCGTGATCTAGTCCCAGGACTGCGCGCAGACCTTCTGGTACTGGTTTGCCTGCGAACTTCCATGGCACAACAGCTGTCGAACAATCATGTGTAACTAAGACATCCACCGGCCCATCGTACCTGAGAAGCTCAAGAACGTGAGGACGATAGATATGCAGTGCTTTCAAACTACCTGGAACCGAGTGATTCCTTGCGCACTTAACTATATCAGGATTCATCCAGCTCCGGGGACTGTAGTTTCCCCAGACGGATGCAACCTTTACACCAGCGATGTCAGTGACACCGCCATCTGGCAGGAGGTGCAAGCGAGCTATTCTATTAGGCTCGGCTTGCCACTTTTTGATAGACTCATGATTCTCATGGTTGCCCATGTTTACATAAGTCTCTATTGGAACTTGCTTGTCGCGTTCCCAGAGGTGAGCCCACTGGGGATTGAACTTATCAACTCCAAAATCACCTACGTGGATGATCGCGTCTAACAGGTTGCCTGTACGTAGTTGCCAGGCAGCCAACGCAGCATACATCTCATAGAACCTGTAGTGTGTATCACCAACGAATGCTATGAGAGCCACTTCTTCCTTCCTTTACACTTGGTGGAGACGACGGGAGTTGAACCCGTGTCCAGAAAGCATTACTTATGAATACTACATGCTTATTCCGTTCGGTTTCTCAGGGGCCTACAGACCGGACAAGTGAGGTCCCAGTATCCCTTCTTGGTTTTCATCCGCCCGGCTCGCAGGGAGCTGACCCGGGAAGCTTAGCCCACTAGTTTACGCCCTAGCCCAATCAATAGGCATCGTCAGGTAGGACGTGGCTGCTTTAAGCAGCCAACGGCAGTTCTTCAAACTCTGCAGTTAAAGTTTTCCAACAGTTACGGTCGTCAGGCACCGGCATGCATTCAGGTCGTTCCGCTATCTGTCGAAACCGGGACGTCCCCAAGATCAAAAAGGACTAGTTGCAAAGTCCGGAACAGCAGGCTTAAAGATCTTCTTGGATCTTGTTAGCCTATAGAACAATCCGCTGATAGACATCTGGCCGTAGTCTGTTTCGCTGTGCATACTGCAGACTGCTGAAGGATACCCGATGATGATTCGGGTTCGTTCTTTGTTCGTGCAGCGATGCACGTACTTCCAGAAGGCCAGCATTACTTAGATAAGCCCAAAGCTTTCATGAGTACTGCAACACGAGCCAATGCTCGTTCGAGATCGCCGGAAGCTGCCTGAGGGCCATGCTGAGGCTGAAAACCATTGAGCCACAGGTTCATGAGCTTGCCCCAGAGCTTGCCGGCTACCGCCGCGCGCCAGGCATGAGTCGACATCGTCTCATCCTGGGCTCCAAACAAGACTACCACGTTCAGGAAGATGTCCAAAGCTACCAGCGCTCTGTGCCAGTATGGTTCTGCTGCTGCCTTGGCTTCTGCCAGAGGTACGTCATCAGGATAGACAAATGGCTTGGCGCCCTTGTCCACCCAGTGTCTAATGGATCCTATTGCTACAGAAACAAATACCAGGCTTGCTACGGCGCCGGCGAAGATCTCGCCACCCAGTAAGAACTTATGCAATAGATCCATCATTGTGTTGCTCCAAAATGGTCGGAGAGGAGAGATTTGAACTCTCGATCTCGTGCGCCCAAGGCACGCGCCTTAAACCGGACTAGGCCACTCTCCGTTCTAAATCCTTGATGTTCACCTTGCCTCTGATACCTTTGACATGGTAAGTATGTTTGATTCCATTCATCTTATGTGGCTTGCACATTAGGCAGCCACTGCGTGCGTTCTTTGGTCGCTTTCGCTTGAAGTTCATTTGGTACCCGAGCAGAGACTCGAACTCTGTTCCCCAACTTGAAAGATTGGGATCCTAACCCATGTACGACTTGGGCACTTAAGACTTCGTTGTACCTGGCAGGATGTTCTTGATCCATGCTAGGATACTATCAACGCGCGCAATGAAGTTAGGGTAGTGTTGCTGGAACTTCATGCCGCCAAAGAAAACAAGAAGGGTAAGAATCCCTTCCACTACAACCTTGAGAAGTGTAAACATTGTGTCTCCTAAACCCGCGGGTGAGATCCAGTCGCGAACAGGATCCTTTCCCCTGGCCATGCCGCCGACGGCAAGGTAGCAGCCGATGGGGAAAGCACTAGCTACTTAGTCCCGCTAAACTCTGGCTACCCTTCGGCTCGAGGCGCCCAGATAGCCATGCGATGTGTCCTCGCTCGACACATCTAAACTCAAGGGTCGGAGGTTTTTCAGACGAAACGAGTTTTCGAGGCTCGTTACACTCCTGTTGATTAACGTCACCGTATCGGCGATGATGTTCCGTATACACGGCTGACTAACAGAGCATCGCAAACTTGTGGTAGCCTCCTAATCGAGGAGGTCTATGATCCTTGCACCAGTTCTGTAATCCTGTCGGTCTACTTTCATTCTTGTAGAAGTTATCGACTGGAGCAAAATGATCGCCAGGAACGCACCAGCATACACCTTCTATTGGTGGAATCTTGGCATTCGCATTTCTACCGCTTGGTCTATCTGGTCTATTGCATCGCAAGTGAGAAAAGGCAATGTTCTCTTCATCCCAGAATAAGTCAGCACTGATACCTTCCCAAGGCTGCTTATGTTCGATGCTTAGATCATCTACTGATTGTATTTCACATCCACAACGAAAGCAAAAGTTCTCATTCAAACGTTGCAGTAATCTAAACATTATCTGCTTACGTAATCTATTTGTAGCCGTACCGTGTGACATACCAAGCGTAGCGTCTTTCTTTTCATTACTCATAGTACTTGGTCCTCCGACCTTGACTAAGTTAAACTGGTGACCCCACCGGGAATCGAACCCGGGTTGCCGGCTTGAGAAGCCGGAGTCCTATCCCATAGACGATAGGGCCTTGGCGGTGATAGCCGGATTTGAACCGGCGAGGTTTCCCGTGACAGGGGAGCGGAGTAGGCCAGACTGTCCCATATCACCGCGAAATACGAAGGTCTAACTGTAGCACTCAAAGGCGACGCCAGCTCTCCCCCGTAATGTGGGGGCACCAGCTTATGCAGTGGTGACTACAGCTCCTGCAGACCTAAGAACAACTGACCTAGATGATTAGTCTCGTTGTAATCCGTGAGCGCCACCACGGATTGTACAACACCGTGCCGATTGACGCGCTCTGCTATTTCCGAATGGCAGAGCCAGAATACAAGGACTACTCATCTACTACAGGTCAAATCCAATAATCTTTGCAGCTCATTGGCTGCTTCTTCCAGAAGATCGGCGATACGATCAGGCTTTCCTTCTTGTACGCTCTTGCGTGTAGTTATCTGCCTTCGTATCTCAGCGCGCTTGCGCAGCCTGTAAATCAGATCTTCTGTACTACTCATAAACTTGTGGTCCCTTGGGATGGATTCGAACCATCATCTCCTGATCTTCAGTCAGGGGTCCTACCATTGAACGACCGCGGGTTTGGAGGAGGGCCAGAGAATCGAACTCTGTCTCGCCTTTCGACGAGTCTCGGTTTTCGGGACCGTTGCCGACCATTCAGCGCTGCCCTCCTAAACTTGGCGGAGGGTGTAGGATTTGAACCTACGCTGGCTTTCACCAGGCCTCAGGTTAGCAACCTGGCGCCTTTCCAAACTCAGCCAACCCTCCGTATACACGGGTAGATCGTGATGAGCTTCTACTACTCGAGTTGGCTGTATCGTTCATGTTTTTATTATACCACAAATCCTTTGGCAGGCCAGGATGGATTTGAACCACCGTCATCGGTTTTGGAGACCGAGGTCCTGGACCGGGCTAAACGACCGGCCTGCGTTAAACTATACCACCAAATGGCGGCTGGCCAGCATCTACCAGCTTCTGTTCGAGAACCCTGATAGCGCATACGAGAGTCTTGATCAGATTCTCGTTATCGGTATCCTTGAAGGGAACATCCAACAGTACTTCGCCACCAACTACACCGACAAAAGCTCTCTTCTGCTTCGTGTCGGTATCTACTACTTCAGTTACGTATGATTCGATGATCATTGTCAATCCTTGGTGGAGCAGATGGGAATCGAACCCACAACCTTATGCTTGCAAAGCATCTGCGCTCCCGTTGCGCCACTGCCCCACGGAAATCTGGTCGGGGTGGGAGGAATCGAACCTCCGCCCCATGCTTCCGACGCATGGATCCTACCACTAGAACACACCCCGGTGACCTTTTACGGTCGTTCGGGTCGTGGCTCTAGTGCGCGCGTCATTACAAACTCAATCCTAGGATCTTGCGATTACGATAAACCATCCAGGTTTCGAGGGCTGCGATGAGTCCCCAATAACCATAAGCCAGCGGCATACTATAGGCCATGAAGACTCCACCTACTACTGTGATTGCCGCGGCTTCAACAAAACAAGTCAATGCTTGACCCAACTTGGGGAAGAGCCAGCGATTGATAGGATTCATTTCCTTCAATCCCTTTGCCAGTCCGACCCCTGTGTAATACGTGTCGCCCAGGATAGCAACGAGCATGTAAGCATACAGAACGAAGATACCGAGTGATTCCCAGAAGCCCGGTTGATTGGGCCACGTTCTTGGATCTGTCGATGGATCAAACATATTTGCTCCTTGTACTTCTAAACTTGGTGGAGACGGAAGGATTTGAACCTTCTCTAGTCCCGTTGGGACCTTGGGTTACGGCCAAGTGCAGATCCCCGTCTCTGCTGCGCCTCCATGGAAGCGCACCTCTCCGTGCGCTCATTAAGCGCTACGATAACCGACTCCGCTGCTCTGTCCGCCTTTCATGGCACGTTCCTATAGTTGTTCACTGTACAGTAGACGTGATAAGCTGCCTGGCACAGATACCCAACTCCAAATCCGTATCCTGCAGGTGTCCAGTAATGCGCTGCAATACCTGCTACAAGGACCTCGAGTGCTACGGCAATGCTGCTACGAACCCACATCCTCTTCACTGAAGGATCATCGGTGCCGTAGATCCAGATCATGATTCGATCTGCTTCAGTGTAACCTTTCCTCAGAAAGTGAGCTGTGCTGACTCCGTCTGCTGTTGCGGCCGGAATCAGAATACCCACTGCGATCTTGAGAAGCGTTGGTATCATAATCTTGGTGTACCTGAGAGGATTCGAACCTCCACGCCTTGCGGCACGCGGCTCTCAACCGCGGCTGGCTACCAGTTTCAGCACAGGTACTTGGTGCTGAAGGAGAGATTCGAACTCTCACGGCTTTCTAGGGCCACAGGGGCTTGAGCCCTGCGCGGCTGCCAGTTACGCCACTCCAGCACATCGATAAACTTGGTGCGCTGGGTGGGATTCGAACCCACAAAATCTCCTCGGTCTGAACGAGGCGGCTTTGCCATTTTGTCCACCAGCGCCTTGAACTACAAGGTCCGGGGACGGCAGTCCGCGGGCCTGCTAACTAAGCAGGCCTAGCAATCGAATGCATCCGCCCATTGTATCGTTCTTCACGAGTTTACTCCACATCACACTGCCAGGCATCGTAGCCATGGAACAGTGACTTACCTTTCTTTCTCGAACAACAAACAGCAACCGCGGTTAGGATGGACTTTTCAGTCTTATAGTACCCGGGGTTGGTATCGCGAAACTCTTCCCACGGAAGACGCGAGCGTGAGATCTTATCACGGACTTTTTCCAGCTCGTCGCTGTCAACGACTTTGAGGACGATGGTTGTGTGTTCTTCATCGGGATCCAGTTTAAGTCTCAGCTTCAGCTTCGATACCACATGACATGCCTGTGCTATACAGCGGCCGCAGGACATCGGAATGACCTCTCTTAGGAACATCGTCGGTGATATGACGAATGAAGGGAGGACAACGTATATGCGCTTCTCTACTTTGGGCGTCTCTTTCATAAGCTTGGCTGGAGCAGAGGGACTCGAACCCCCAAGTGTCTGGTTAACGGCCAGATGCTGTACCGGTTGAGCCACACTCCAGTAGAATCTCTATGTTGTATTATAGCCTGCCAGGACGGCAAGCCAAAGGTGGGAGTATTACTTTGCTTTGGGTTGCGGTAATGGCTTCTGCGGCTTGTACATTTGTACTGTAGCCGCGGCTAGTCGAGTGGCCCCATGGTTAAACCATGAGGCCTTCTTCGCTTTCTTTCTGAGGGCCATTACCGTTGCCGGCTTAGCCCTTTTTGACGCCCGAGTTTGCCACCTTCGGCTGAGTAGGCTTGATGGCCTTTGCCTTGTGTGTGGTCGGTGACGCGAAGATCGGGTCGCCGATATACGGGGTCTTGCTAAGTTGTGCTGGAGGTGTCTTAGACCCGTTACTGTTCTTCATGATGTTCTCCGTTGTTCTTTTTTGCTTCCGATCGCCAACCACATGGGCAGACGAACTCGTCTTTAGGCTGAGGTTTGCTAACCTGCTTACCGCACACAGGACACTTCATTGTGCACATAGCAACCTCTTGGAATATCAATAGCGCACGGCTTACACGACAACCGCGCTGGCCTTCCGGTGGACCAACTTCCAAATCACCCCACGTCTGGGACGATTCAGCACCTGCCCTCGGTATACAGAGGGGCTACCTGTCGCTTTTCGCGCTACCAATCTTATACTTCTAATCTCTGCCTGAGGGGCCTTACTCACCCCTCAGGACTTAGGACTACTTTAGGCTGTTGCGCCTGTTGCCGCTGGGGCTGCAGGGGCTGCTGGAGCTGCTGGGGCTGCGGGTGCAGCGGCCGGCAGAGGAGAAGTGCCACTCAGTGTGATTGTACCACTCACTGGTGCACCAGATACAACCTGGACCTGGACGGTTACATTGAAAGCAAACGTGCCATTGATGCTCACGGCTGCTGTGATGGTTCCGACGTCGGTCAAATCTGTTCCAGGTGTGAACACAGCTGCGAAGTTGTTGCCCACAATGGAACCAACATTCGCGTTGTCGATCGACCATACTGCAGTTACGCCATCCAGATTGGCTGGGAAACCGAGCTGGTCAACGAGTGCCAACGCGAGATTTGAAAGCAAACTGTCTGATACTTGAATCATTAACGTTCCTCCTAAGGAAGACACTACCACTCCGTCACCTTCCCACTCCAGTAGAAGATATAGCCCTCTTCCGTAGTGGCGATGATGAAGATGGCGGTGCCGATGTTGTTTGAACATCGGTGTACCTCACTTTGAAGGTCGTCAAGATCGGCGACTCGGATTACATCTACTACACTTGGCGCCCCTGTGAGCTTTGAACTACCCCTCTTACGAGGAGCCAGAGGCAAGATCGTGGAGCCCCCGATCCGTGTTTCGCGGATGACCCCCGGGTTAGATGCCCGGTGCTCTGCTAGGCTGAGCTACGGAGGCCCGGGAAGCACGTAATGCGGCTGCGCCGGACGGCTCATGGTACATCATCCGTATGCGTCCGTGTAGGGCCATGACCCTTACCGTGCTTCGAGAGCTTGGAGCGGCTAATCGGATTCGAACCGATACATTCTGCTTGGAAGGCAGACATGCTGGCCGTTAACATCACAGCCGCTGGTCCCGATTATCCCTTAAGAGGACCCACCGTGTACTTTGGTGATTGGTCGGGTCGAAACCCTTTCTTGCAGAATGGCGCGAAGTAAACAGCAGCCATTAGAACAGTGCAAGTTATTGCATAAGCTAGCATAAGATCCTGGAGCGAAGTACCGGATTCGAACCGGTGCCTCGACCTTGGCAAGGTCACGTGCTACCACTATACCAACCTCGCTCGTACCCCTGATTAGTATAGTAGTTGCCTACGTATAACTAACCAATAGAACCGACAACACTTATCTGATTTCACCAATCTACAGCGTATCTGAAAGCTTCCATCTCTTTCTATGGTGCGCAGCCGGAAAACAGCGCGCCACCACTTAGAGCAGGTCGGATAGATTGGGTTGAACACAAACCCATTATACCATACTTAGATCAGCTTAGATGGCCCAAATGCGAATCTCTTGCCGCCGTTGGTTCCTTCTGTGAGGGCCGGCCGGCTCATGAACTCCCACTGTCTTGTAGTTGGGTTCCACGTCTTGTTCACCCTGGCGCCCAGCATCATCTGGGTGTAGCCTGCAACCAAGGTGACACCTTGACCCACTGACGGGCATTGCTTCGGTGCTGGTCTTCCTTGGTTCATTGTGACCTCGTGGAGCCATGGGAGGGACTTGAACCCCCAACCCGCGCATTACAGGTGCGCAGCTCTACATTGGAGCTACCATGGCTAGTAAATATGTGGTTGCCTTCGAAGGACTCGAACCTTCATATCCAGCTCCAGAGGCTGGCGTCCTACCAGTTAAACGAGTAGGCAACGTAAATCTTGGCGAGCTTGGAGAGATTCGAACTCTCTGCCTGCGGGTTAGAACTCCGCTGCTCTTCCGTCTGAGCTACAAGCCCGCGAAACTTGGTGCTCCATGAGAGATTCGAACTCCCGACCCCTCGGTCCGTAGCCGAGTGCTCTTGGTTTCCGCTGAGCTAATGGAGCGTGGTGGGTCCGGCTGGATTTGAACCAGCATTCCACCGCTTAAAAGGCGGTTGCTCTACCTTTAAGCTACGAACCCATGGTTGGTAGGCCTGGATTCGAACCAGGATCTCCGGGTTCAAGGCCCGGCGTGACTACCATTTGCACCACCTACCAGTGTTAAGCTACCGGAAGGTTGGTTCGTTGCTGATTTGGATCAGCAGTCCTGCCCGGCTCATCTTTCATACGATTTACCAGGATGGACTTTGTTTCTGGCTTGCCCTTAGACTTCTTACAAATATCTTCATACGCGGCCAGAGCGCGTTCACGGATGTCTTTATCCGGATGCATGTATCCCACGATCTCGAGCGCTTCTCGGGTGTGGTGCCGGAAGTGAATCGGCAGGTTACCCCACTCCGATGGATACATTTCGAATCTGACCTTTAAGCTCATAAACTCTCTGTCTTTCATGTAATGCGACTCTGGCATTACATCTCTCATGACTACCCAACGCAGCCAGCGTGTTAATCTTCGGACTTCATCTTCCGTAGAGATATCGGATCCGCGCATAGCGCAGAACAAAGCTGATTGCATCTTACCACTCAACTGCAGGACCCAGTCCTGCACTACCCATTCACCGCGCGCGATCGGTTTAGTATCTGCCAATCGCGAGACCAAGTCTACACGGTCCTCGGGCACAATGCTCTCGTGCTCTGTCAGATCGTGGTAGGCCTTAAGTGCTTTTGCCTGCACCCACTCATCAGGATGAAAGAATGCTATGACTGCCAATGCCTGCTTCAGGTGATCGTAGAAGTGTGTCTTCAAACGATCCCATTGCCAGGCATCTTGATCCATAAGAGCTTTAATATCAATGAACTCCGTGTCTCTCATGAAATGAGATCTTGGATTGTTCAGCTTGATGCACTGCTTACGGATCCAACGTACGACTCTCTTTACTTCCGGTGAGTCGTCTGAATCAGCGCCGCGGAAAGAAGCAATAAGGACAGACTGCATACGGCCGGACATGCCGACCTCTTTGATCCAATCCTTAAGATTGCATTCACCCTGCTCGATGATCATACAACTCTCTCAAAGTATTCTATCGCGAACTTCTGTCTCTCTTCTTCTAGCTCGCGTAGTCGTTCTTTCTCACGCACTATAGCCTGGGGTTCTGCTATCTTTACAGGATCATGAAACTCCAGCCAGGCTCGCATGTAACAGTCACAGTAGGGAGTACCGTTGTGATACTCATCTCCTCTCACTGGGAGCATGCTCCCTTCGTGGAAGCGACTATCACCTACATGTGCCGTCGCATGTATCTCAAATGCTCGTTCCCAGATGGGCGCTGTTTCCTTACGCGCCTGCTCTGTTGGCAGAGGATATCCCTCACCGAGCACTTCTTTTGGGGTCTCTAACATCTGCCCTCTTTAAATCTGGTACCGCGTCAAGGATTTGAACCTCGGACTTCCTCTTTGTAAGAGAGGCACTCTGACCGGACTGAGTTAACACGGCACATAAATCCAAGGCCGACCCCAGAACGGCCGCCAATGTTGCACTGGGACAGCTGTCGGCACTAATCTCATTGCAGGGTATCCGAATCGAACGGATATCTCCGGTCCAAAGCCGGTATTCTAACCATTGCACCAACCCTACGGCCTGCAGAACTTATTTCACCTTGATTTCGGTGACGGGATAGTTGCTGTATGGAGTCTTCTGTACCGCGGCGAAGACGTCACCAGTGAGGCGATCAACTACATGCTTCACTTCGTCGCGCGTCAAATCACGTCCCTTGTTGTTCACTTCGATCGTGATTTTCGTACGTGTGTTTCCATCATTAGCAACTACAGTTGCGACTCGTTTCATGGTCGTCTCCTTAAAGGTTTAGGGGCCCGGTCTCGGTCCGGTATCTCCCGGTACTATCCGGGGCTTTCGATCTTAAGCTACCCCTAGGCTTACAACTAAGATGGTAGCGGAGGTGGGATTCGAACCCACGGTGCCCTTTCGGTTCCAGTTTATGAGACTGGCGACATCGGCCTGACTAGTCGACCCCGCAACAGAAAATGAAATGAAATGAACGGCGTGGATTCCCGTCTCCACCACGCAATGACCTTTTCTCAACCGACGGTCACGGGTTCCGATGAGTACTGACCATAAGGCCAGCCCGCTTTATCCCCGCGCGTTTACTTCCCCCAGCCTTGACCCCGGCCCTGATTCAACCGGACAGCGCTTTTTAAGGCTACCGCCCGGGCCTTGCCGACGTTATTGTATAGCTAGGACGAACTATTCCGCCACGTTCATTTCGAGTGGTTCACAGAGAGGAATGACCTCTACGCTGCTCCACTGTTGCCGCGTCTTAAGGTCGCGGCCATTTCCCTCCATCGACAGGCGGGAGCGCCTGCTGGAGGGGATTACGATTTACAACTTTGCCTTGATCTTTGCGACCTCAGCGAGAACCCAAGTCTTGGCAACTTCGACATCTGCCGTAGCCTTGGTATGAAGAACGAGAACATCGTTCTTAAGTTCGGCCAACAGCTTCTCCGGCTCACCGATGCCCAACTTCACACCAGCGTAGAAACCGCCGCAGAATACTGCGAGCTCTGCAACTGCTACTGCTACGAAAACTCCTAAAGTAATCATTTGATCTCGTTCCTCCTTAAGGAATGTAAGACTTTGTTGATGAGGGCTCCGTGCCCAGGTAAACTTTTCGACCCTTGTAAATAGCAATGGGCCTGATATTAGTATAACACGAGCTCTCATTGAACAGCAGCTCTAGGCACTTGCCTGGCGAGCCAAACTGATCCAGAGGCGGCTTACTAGCATCGGCACTGAATAACATACTAGCACACTTTGTGCTAATCTCAAAGAGGAAAAGCCTAGCTGCCCGAATGCCAACTTCTGCGTCATCACTCGAGCCTAGGATGTCTACAAATAGATGCCATGTATCCAACCAGACTCCGAGATCGGAGTCAGGTGGGCAGGCATGTTGATTAGAGGGGAGGTCCAGATCAATAACTGAGTAGTCTGGCTGTAAGGATAACGTCTGCTTCACAAGCTTAATCAGCTCGTCCTTACTGTGGGCCTTTGGGAGGCCCCAACCATTGCAGGATGGCTTCAAGGTCAATCTCCAGACCTTTGTCGCTCAGCGCGCCCAGGAAGGGCATCCAAGGCCTAACTACGCTGGGTCTAGAGAGGACCTTGGGGCCCTCTATCCCCTAAGTCCTATTATAACAGAGATCGTATGTCCGCCAAGGCTTGCTTTACTGCTGCCAACTGGCCGGCTTGGTACGGTCCTGCTGTATTCAACTGCTGGTACTGCACGTTCAAGATACTTTGTAGCAAGTTCAAATCAGCCGTCGTCAGGGTCCCTGTTTGCATGTGGGCCACCGCCGTTTGGATCGCTGTCTGTTGAGTGGCTTCAAATGGTGAAGCCACGCCTTTGATCAAACCAAGGAAGAAGTTCGATATGAAAGTGACATCTGCTGCTGCGACCGAACCTACTTGAATCGTTGCTGTAGTGGTAAGGGTGCCTACTTCATCTGATGCGGCCGTTATCACTGTCAAGCCAGGTGCTACTGCTGTGACCAGTCCTGTGTGAGCTCCAACAGTTGCAACACCTGTGACCGAAGAAGACCAATCTGTTACGTTGGTCGTGCCGCCGGTGACCACGCCACCAGCAAGCAGTAATGTCTGTCCAGCTTCATCGATCTGTGCGCTGGATGGGCTGATAGCAGAGATCGCGAGGATCTTGTATACCGCGGAGCCTACAGCACTATCCAAATAAGTAGCCGTGCTGTCATAAGCAAGGGCTTTCAGAGTAAGACCGTGTGGTACTTGAACTGTAGTCGCAGCCAGTATTTTGAAGGTGCTTGGGCCAGCTACACCACCTACTTCAGTAGGAGTGGTGCCATCAACCGAATAAAAGAAATGAGTTGCATTGGCACTGGTAAGAGTTACTGTCTGTGTTCCAGCGTACAGCCCGGCAACAGGACTAAACGTCGGTGTGGCCAAAGATGATTGTGTCCCAACGAAGTTGCATGCAAGATCAGTAGTTGTCTCTACTATGTTGACTGGGACAAATGTCCAGCCAGTCTTGGTTGGTGTTACAGTGACGGTGCCTGTGAGGCCGCCGAAACTGAAAGTTCCAGGTGCGCCTGTGGTTGCACTTGTTTGACCTGTGCAAGCAACTGTGACACCTGAGATCGGGTTGGTACTGCCGTCAACAATGGTTCCGGAAACGGTATAACCCACAGCCAACTCAACAGGACCAGAATACTGGTAAGAGTCCTCAGATACAGGAAGATAGACAGCAGGATCGTCTGTCATCTGGACGACTTTCTTGGTGATTACCTTCATGTTAGTCATCGGGCTATGTCCTCAAGAGCTGATTAGTATAGCAGGCGCTGGGGTTGGCACAGGGACCTTAAACTTGGACTTCAGGAACTGAAGAATGTCGTTATGGATCCGTTGTACCTGGTTGATTGACATCTTCATGGTCTCGGAGATCTGCTTCCAGGGCATTTCCTGTACGTAGTACAAGTAGATCAGATGTCTTTCTCTATAGGTCATGTTGGCAAATAGAGGATCTGTTGTACCTTCTACCCAAGCCGGCGTGATGGCAGACAGGTCCAAACACTTTGTTACCATAGACATGTCAGCCGCCCAGGAATGACCACTACCATCAGTGAGATCACCATCTGCATGAGGAACATCACCAGTGTAGTCCATATCTTCTCCGCCCGCGGTCCGATGCTCGAGTTGGAGCATCTTCTCCCACGCGCGCGCTTCAAGAGTCTTCATCTGTTCATCGATGTGTTCCTGCAGATAGTAACGGAACCATGTCTGGACGAAGTATACGAAGCCGATCGGACCTGAAGAAAGGAACTCTTTACTTGGTGGCCACTGTTCAGTGGTCTGGTATCCGATCAGCTTCTTGCCGGCGCCGCGGATGGCATGGATGTAGCCCTTCCGCGCGAGCAATCGAACAGAACCAGTTGGGTCATACTTGACCTTCTTCTGGATCTGATCGAGAGTAATGTGCTTGTTCTTCTTGAGCTTGTTGATCACCTGTACGATCTCTTTGATCTTGTCGACGTAGCTCGGATCGTACTTCTTGATGCATCGAAGGAGCAACGTGTTCAGAACGTCGTAGACGTCCGTTGCTGTGTGTTGTGGGAATGCCAGGTGCAAGTGCTTTGCCACCCTGGCGAAGGCTTGTTTATCCGGAGTCTCTGTCTTGGGGAGAAAGTACTTAAGGAAGCGGCGTGTATCCCCATTGTAGTAGTGCATTTGCGGGAGGTGCCCGGCCACAATGAGATCAGTGTACTTGTACACATAGCCGTGAAAGTACTTTACCAGCTCGAGAAGCTTGTCTTCTTTCTCGGGCCCATCAGGCATGAATGCATAGTCTATTCCCGCCTGATTGACGACCTGTAGGTCGTTGAACTCACTATCTTTTGGTAGCGCCCAGTTAGACGCATAGTGAGCCCTATCAATGCTGATTGTATTTGGCATTTAGTATCCTAAATCCCCATTTAGGATGCTGTACCTTACTCTTTACTCTTCCCTAGCTGCTTAAGAGCATCGTGCTGATAAGCCGTAAGATCGTTATCCCAGGACAGGAGCGCGCGGCCGATACGAGACAGACCGTACGCATCACAGATGTTGTCGTCACTGAACTCCTGACCCCAGAGCTTGTAGGTCTTCAGGAGCATGAGGTTCTTGTCTATGTTGCCGGCGCCACCAACGAACTTCTTCAGTACTGTAGGCGGCACGAGAACGAACTGAACGTCGTGCTTCCACAACCAATGACGGATGAGGAAGCCCAGGCCGGCGATCTGAAACAGAGACGCTCCTTTACTTGCGAAGGAGAAGTCCTCCATGACAACCAGAGTATCACTCTGCTTGAGTTCATTGACAGGGATCTTATTCGAGATCTCCGTTAGGATGTGATCCATACGAGTCAGATCGGACATCCCATCAGTGTCGATGAGACCAGAATCCCAGGTGTAATCCGATGTCCACAGGACCCACCCGGTGCCAGTCAAGCTCAAATCCAAGCCCAGAATGCGCTTAGTATTTGGAGAGGTCAATACCAGCGAGGTCTTCTCTGCTTTCTTTTGTTTTGCCATCTCTCATTGCCTCCAACAGCCGAATGATCTCCACCAGATTCTGGAAGTATAGGTCCATGGTAACCACTCTAGCGCCATCTTTGGTTATAATACCGTTCCTCCACCGAGGAAGATTAGTACGGAAATCCCATGTCACAGGCCAGTCAGGCACTTTAGCTTCCAGTATCTTCGTAAGACATTCCAGATCATCTTTGCGCCAAGCTATTTCATTAGCATAGCGTGTAGGTTTATCTATCTCTTGTGGCGACGGGCCCAACTCCCCAGGTTTCGTCAAATACTTGCCTGTGGCGGACACCTTACCTTTATGATAGTTCCACGCCCATCGAATGAGGGTGTAGAGTATCCTATCACATTGTCCATGGACCCAAAGAGGATCTGGTTTTGTCATGTTAAACCTCCGGCTCCTTATAATCGGGTGGCTCAAGAGTGACCAGCCCCATAGTGGTGGGATGGAGGATAGTTATTGGCCTGGAGGCCTTCTTAGCCAGACGTACACAACTCCCTGTTCCACCCCAAGACCTATCCCAGACAGCGAATATGTGCGTAGAGTAGTCTACAATCGCTTGATTGCGCTTCTGCATCTGCTGAAGTTCAGGTTTGTACGACTGAGTGCTCACGTATTCAACAGACCCGTTGGCCTGCGCAATACGAGCTAGCAGCTCAGCGTACTTCTTCTTGGATTCCTCAGGCCACATAGCATCCTGGCCTGCGCAAGGGATCAACGCAAGAACTTTGATTCCCATCTCGAGGGCTACTTCCGCAGCCCACTGGTCGACACCCAGGGCCATGCCCGAAACGACACAGTTAGGCTGTCCTTGAGCATAAAGCATTCTCAGGACAGCTTTGATAGCTGTCGATCGATTCGTTGCATCGTTGTATCCACCTAGTTTATTAGGCCGATGCCCTGTGATGCCTAAGACCATATTAGGCGACTTTAGTGTAGACAACTTTGGGATGATACTCCCCTTTCTTAGATACCGCATGGGTCTTATTATACTCGAGGCAGGCTCGCGCGCGGGCAGTGAAATCCCACTGGGCGAGGTCTCCTTCTTGAATCCCCCAAGCATGAACTCCATACTTGGAGAGATAGCCTTTGAGCTTCTCTACGTCTTCCGGCCTATGTTCATACCAGCCGTTCTTCGTTCCGTCCTCTACGAGCCCCGGAGGGCCTATTAAGGCGGCTTCTGCACAGAGTGCTCGAATATCTGCACGCTTGATGATGACATGAGCTGCTTCATCAAGCTGTGGCAATCCGAACTGCTCCCAAATCCTATCTCCCAGAATGTCTTCTATCTGCCGCATCTCCTGGGATTTAAAGGGTTTAGGTATGTCACCCACACAAGACTCGGTCCCATCATGCATTAGCGCAGGGAACTCGAGCTCAGGGTGAGTGTGTGCTACAAAGTCGGCCACCAACATAGAGTGGATTCCGACAGTGTAGTTGACGCGGCATGCTCCTGCATATCGGCAAACGTGCAGGAGCTGCCAGGCAATGTCTTCCAGGATCGGAACGCCACCTTCTGGGGTGACTTTCTGACCTGTGTAAGTAAGGTAAGCCATGATTACTCCGGTGCTTTCTCGACCGGAATACCCCAGACGTCACCAACAGCATCCTGCATGACGACATAAGGAGTTCCAGTTGCCATGACCCAGGTCTGATCTTCCGTTGGGTCTATGCAGTGAAAGATGTCACCGAGCTTCAGATCCTGCATCAGCACAGGAGTTCCATCTTTCTTTTCGAACGTCTTTCTTTCCATGTTCTTAGCGCAATCCGTTTAGGAGCGCCTCGGTTTCGTTGCCAACTTCCAGAGCGCGCGTGATAATAGCGGCGAGCTTAGCCAGTTGCTGCCATGTGGAGACTTCGTCGCGGGCATTGAGCCACGCATCTTCAGCCTTGCGCACATAGCACTGAGCCAGAGCTAGACAATGCTCTGAGTTCTTGTGACCATCGTGTGGCGGCCACAAGTTGTCTTGATATTGCCGCTCGGTATCGATGATCTTGAAAACCTGTTCTCGTGTTAGGGCCACGGTTCCTCCTTATTTCCCCAAATCCCAATCTGCTATGTAAACACCAGTGACGCGCATGTTGCCATCAATGTAGTCGCCGTGAATGTCGACGAAGTCGGATACTTCTTTCTCCTTCGACATAGCGAGAGCTTCATCCAGGTCGTGAGCCGAGACCTCGATTGAGACCATCAAGTTCAGTTTGGCCTGGATGCAATAGGTTTGTAGTTTCTTTGGTTTGTCGGCCACGAGGACCTCCTTTTAGGCGGGGGTTGCGTCTGGTTCTTCGCTGAGCATTTCCTGTTGCTGATCATTGATCTCACTCAGCTCAGCATGCACATCTTCTAGTACTTCTATTTCTTGCTCGGCCTTAGCGGCCAAGACTTTATGAAGCGCTTCCAGCACTTCAATCATCTTCTTCGACTGTTCCTTGGCTTCCTTATGTCGAATCCTTTCTTCTCGAGCGTGCGCGAAGCTATCCCGCAGCTCTATGATAAAGAATACCACAATCAGGAGGTCAGCCAAACAACTAAACACGTCCACTATCAGCTGAGCTGGTAGCATTACTCACTCCGTGCTTCTACCTCTCTATCTGCGAATATGGTCTTCATCAGGAAATCATCGAACGATGTGCAGCGCACATCATCGAGTTCCGTGTACTGCCTATTCCACGGCCGGTCCATAAGATAGGCCTTGGTCTTGCCGTGCTTGTTGATCTCCTTCACTTGCTTGTGGAAATCATCCAAGTGGTAATCCACTCCCAGCTGCTCAAGGAGGGCAGGACGGTCGTCTCCGCCGGCGTTGCAGCCGGTAATCAGGGGCACTCCTTGGTTGCGAATCCAACGCGAAAGGAGCTGAGTGGTATCCTGAATACCCTCCTTGGCTAGGAGATTAACACGGACGGTGACAGCGTACATGTTGTACAATGCATCGTCCAAATCGTTGTTAATAGCGACGAAGTCTACGTTATGATAAGGCTCGAGGTTCAAATAGAACTCCGGGATCTTAAGCATAGCATCGAAGGCAGTCTCGAACTGCTCCTTCGTCATGATTGGATTGTCAGCCTTCCAGGGCTCATCATTCACCCACTGATCTTCAGTCAGCTGAGTGCCATTCAGTTCGTTGAAGACTCCCAAGAACCCGGTCACCCAGTTGCATAGAACACCATCCACGTCAGAACTAACGACGTAGAGCTTGTCCTTCGGGTTATCAGTTATTGGCCGGCCATGTTGGTTATACTTGAGGGTCTTGTCCATCCACGGTTGCATCGCTCACCTCTTTTTCTTGTACGCTCGCCACTTCCGGCGCCACTGGAGGGTTCTCAGGCATCTGAAAGCTAACCTGGTCCGGACGGACAGCAAACGATCCACGCTTTCCTTCGGCGAATCCATACAGCGCTCCTATCCCAGGGTAAAACGTCATTGAATCCAGGGTGATATGCTCACCCTTCTTAAATCCTGGGCGACGAACACGCATCTTGAACTCACTACCTTCTACCGATACGTATTCCACATCGCCCACGTAGCACTGGCGTTCCCATCTCCGCGGCAAGTCCTCCAATAGAGTAGCGTCTATGGCCTTCGGCACAGGAATCGAAAAGGATTTCTGCCTTGCCGGCCGGTGGAACCGATAACTGGCCGTCGGGGGCCCTGGCGTAGGGGCTTCCGGCGGTGCTTCTTGTGCTACTTCAAGCTTTTCTTTTACTTCTTGCACAGCCTCTTGGAATGCCGCCTCTAAGACTTCATCAGGCAGCTTTTGCGACGGCATAATCTGCTGCGACTGGGTCGAGTATTCCTGATCCGGTGACAACTGTGTGTTCCACTCCGGATCCCCCGGCATTATGATTCTTTTTTCCGTCATGTTTCTTTCCTTTGGAACTGATCCCTTCTTTATTTCGTTCGTACATTTGCAAGAAGATCATTGGTATCATGTCGCCTTGCGAATCAACAACAGTAGCTACCTTTGAAGGTAACTTAGTGGGACCACCGTTTACTGAAAGCACATAAGATTGATCTTCCGCGCGGCACTTGGCCTGGATGATACCCCACTTTGAATCCTCAACATAAAAATCATGTCCTTTATACTCTTGATCAAGAGTAGGGTCTTTCTTGGAGACTTGAAGCTTTAGGTTCTTAGAGAAGTAAACACGAGCTACCTTCTCTCCAGTGTCTCCCAGCCAGGTTTCATCCATAGGATCGTTACCGAGCATCGCCTTACACTTCTGGTAGCAATCCTCCATGTCCTCAGTGAATGGTACTACAATACGTCCATCGATATCAAAGGGATTAATACTGTATCCCCATGCTCGTACGTAAGTCTTACCATTACGAAGACCAGGCACTTTATTACAGTGCAGTTTCTTTTGACCTTTCGGCCTGGCTATCTCTTTATTTATGTAGTCAACCAGCGACAGCCGCGGGAGCAGAAACATTACCCGCTTACCTTGATGAATACAATCAAAACAGCTGAATGCCATCCACCAATATGTTAGATTGAGAGGACTCTGTTCAATAAGATCCCATTCCAACCATTCTGACATCTTTGGCCTAACTAAAGACATAAGCCCCTCACATTCTTATACCTAGTATACCACAGAAGAGAGACTATTGGGAAGGAGGGCAGAGCTCCGATATAGGAAGTCTACCCTCTCCCGGCTTACAAGTTATGCAACCTCAACGAAGTTGATGTCATTCGTTGCGGTGAGACCCGTCTTCTTGTTCGTACGGAACAAGGTGTAACCGCGGGTCAAAGGACGTGGCGCCCCGGCAAGCTTGGGACCAGCGTCATAGTCTGGAGTCAGACACATACAGCCATTCTCAATGCCAATAACCTGATAATCGTTCCAGGTCTTGCCAGCCATGTGGGTATGACCCATTACGGCCGCAGAGACGGGAAGATGAACCAGGCCTACTGGGATAGCTTTCTTGTAGACCCAATCAATGAACCCACCGACACTCTTGTTGGGAATGCGCGAGTAGAGTTCTGGATGACCGATGACGATATCGCCACACTGATAGACGAATCGATACTCGGCGAAGCCATCCGTAGGCACTTCAGGAATGACTATGTTCTCAAACTGCTTGGTTTGCAGCTCGGCGAAGTCAAAAGCATCAGGTCCATGGAAGTCCAATAGACTCTGATAGAGATCCGCGGGCAATAGCTGAGCGAACTTCTTTCGAGTGCGCTCATCATGGTTCCCGGGCATCATAATGACTTCGGGATAAGCTGCAGAAAGCTTCTTGAGAATCAGCAAGAAGGCCTTGTGCTCTTCTCGAACAGAGAAGTGCTGCCCATACTTCATGTACTTGCTGTAGTTATGATAATCAGGGCCGTCACCAGCGAGGATGCAGATATCTACCTTGCCAGCGGTGTCAGCGATCATCTTATCGAAGCGAGCTTCATCGTGGAATGGAGCATGGATGTCGCTAACGATCAAACCTTCTAGGTAATCAGGATTCCCAGGGCCCTTACCTGTTTCAGTGCCGGCCGGCCAGCTATGCCAGCCTACCCAATCACGATACTCCGCCAGGATCTCATCAAAGTTCTTGGCGTACATCGTCTTCATGGGAGATACTTCAACCACTTTAGGGCTCACAACACTTGTATCCATGTTGTTCACCGTGCTGAAGATATCCCAGCACTTCTTACAACCAGATCCACCACAACAGGTTGGCGCCACCATGCCTTGATAGGTATGTGAACTGCCACAATCCTCTGGGAGGACGGAGTTAGTCTGAGGTTCCGGAGGAGCAACCTCGACTATGATTCCCTTCCACGCTTCCTTCACTTCTTCAACCGAACGGCCGACCTTTTCTGCGATCTCCGTGAACTTCATTCGATGGCCCAGTAGGGAATATACCAGGTCCTTCTTAGTCTTGGGATGCATTTCATCCCAGTTCTGCTTTAGGTTGAAGATAGCTTCGTCCTTATTCATGCCTTTCGACATGTAGCCTCCTCTTAGCTTGTTCTAAGTTGGTACAAGAAGTAAGCTAAGGTATCGTATGTTTTGTCATCGAGGTCCCCGCCAAGCCAAGCACGATCATACTTGTCTGCGGGAGCCCTTAACATCTCATTGATGCGAATCGACCTCTCATTTTGCTTGCGCGGGTCGTCCATCAACCACTTAGGATATTTCTTTATGTCTTGACTCTCAAGGAAAAGGGCATCGACTGTGTCCCGGTAAACGATGAATACACGGCCGGATGCTTTGTGACGGATAGTTGCGAGATGCTCTGCAAGCACGAGTTCATTACTCGGTTTCGCAACCGTGGAAGCCAGATTGATACGAAGATCTCCCGGGTTCTTGCAGATCGCGCCGGGCATAGGATATTGACGCTCATCCGTCACCTCGAGTTGAGACAGAAACTCCTGGTCGATCTTCCGACCGGCCAGGAGTGGGTTGAGATTAACTTCCTGTTTTTGCATTGGCCTTGCTGTAAAGATCGCTTTCGATCTTATCCACGCGCTTCGTGACGTCCTCGACGCGGGTCTCGACGAACTTGCCAGCAGCAGACTCGAGCACTTCACCCTTGACAGCGTTCGTGGTCTGACTATTCAGATAGGCCTGAGCCTTCGTGACGGAGTCACGCATCAGCTTGTGTGAAGTCTCGTAGATGCCACCAGCACGGCGACCAACTGCCGGCTTGGGAAGCGTCGGGAAACCACACGGGCAGATCAAAAGAGGGAACACTTGTTCATTTGGATCTGCCAGGATTTCAACAGAACCGGACCCTCCAGCTAGATACTTGGTAACCTGCACTTCATAGAAGTGAGATCCACCACAACGTTCGCAGACAACATCTTTGCCTGCCATCGCTCGTTGCTGGGCTTGTATTCGCGCAGCAGCGTTACTTGGACTGTTGCTCATGATTATCGTCCTCCTCGGGATCGATGATTATGGGGATATGGACCCTCGTGGGATCGAAGTCCTCAGCGATAAAATCGCCCAGAGTCTTTCCACATATTACGCACTTGTCGTCCACGTCCAGACCTTTTGAATGGTCGCCGTGAAACTCACATTCGTGCGCTTCGTGGACTTTGTTTTCAGAGTCCACAAACCCTTTGTTCTTCCCCGTTTCGGGGTGAATGATTTCCATTTCGTCGCCGGTCATATTGCCACCTACCTCATTATACCATTAGAACGGTTCTTTGTGAGCCGCTTGGCTACTTATTGTAGGGTCAGTATTCTTGGCGGTAGCCTTGTATTCATTGGCGAGCTTATGATATTTAGCCTGGTCGTCCAGACTACACTCATCCATTCGCCCTGATCGGGGCTCAAATCTGTAATAGATCGTGCCGTCAAAGGAGTTGATCTTCGACTTATCGAATACCAGTTCCAAGACAGGCTTACGATAAGGTGGAGCGTTGGTGATAGGATCCTTGTGATCTTGATCCGGATCCACCAGCGTAGCATCATCCCCAAAGTCCTTGATGTCGTTGTAAACACCGATGTTTAGGGATGAATCGTATGAGATACCACCGGTACCTTTGATGTTCCGCACGCGCGGACGAACGCCCGGCTGAAGAGACGTCTTAGGCAGCTCCATGGTCATGATAATGGTCGCGTGGTACTTGTTCGCAAGACCCTTAACAAAAGACGACATGTGGCGTGTCTTAGCCTCTCCGTCCTGAAAGCCTGGAAAATCATAAAGATGAAAGTTGTCTCCGATGACAACGAGCTTTCGCTCGGGAAACTTCTGACGTAGTGCCTTAATGCGGTTCTCCAGAGCCGGCAGCGAAGCAGCCAGTGTCGAAACGTCCTCTGGGATGAATAGCTCACGCTCGATCTTCTCCTGGGTCCAAGCCATGGCTTGCTGGTAGACTTCCTGGAACTCCGGCCAGCGATCTAACGCATAGCCAGCCTTCTTGAAGTCATTCGAATACCAGCCGGACTTATGTCCGTCGTCATTGAGCTTGGCATCACAGTAGCTAACCTGCTCGAACTTGGATCCCCACAGCCGAGGCAGGAAGATAGGCAGGGAATCATCTACCGTATGGTAGAGAACCATGCATTCGTTCGGATTGTTATCAATCAGGCGCCACGCCAGGTTAGCAAGAAATGAAGACTTGCCCTGGTTCATCTTGCCCGGGATGGTAACAAAGCACTCCGACCGCGGAATGCCACCGATCCACTTGTTGAAGAGAGGCCAATCATTACCAACGGAAAGCTCAACCATATTAGCGTCACTTTCCTGGATGGTCTTGATCTCATCGAGATAGCGCATCGTAGCTGATACACTATAACCAGCCCTACGCTGTTGAGCCTTCTCGATCTTCTCCATAGTGGTAGACAATACCGTCAGAGCTTCTAACGGCTTTAGTTGGAGCTGCTTAGCTGCCTGCTGTGCCAGCAGGGTAGTCTCCTCATTAACCTGAGCTACCTCACTGTCAACTAGCCTTGTAACCTCGCGCCAGACTACATCCTGGGCAATGCCAGTAGCTTTAGCTAGCTGCTCTGCTTTACGGAGCCGGACAAAGTTTGATTGATCATTGACGATAAGGGGGACCATTCTCTCAGCGAGAGACGTCGGATCCTCACCCATCTTGACGGCTTTATGTAATGACCAGCCAAAAATATCGACCTTTTCCAAGGTACGAAAAGCTTTGAGACCGCCCATCTTTCTAATATAGTTATCGGGATCATCTGTGCCTTCCGGCATCGCTACGATTTCAACGCGGAGGCCAATGTTTCCTCCAACAGACTCCTCCAAAAGCTTGACAAACCGATCAGTGCCAGCTTCTCCTGCGTCGTCAGCGTCGAGCACAAAGACAATGTGCTTGATACCAAGGCCGAGAATAAGTTCGAGATGGTCTCGCGTGAACGACGTCGACCCAATCGAACAGCTGTTCTGTAGTCCTGCGTTGACAGCTGTGACGCAATCGGAATACCCCTCAAAGACGTACAGCGGAGGAGTATACTTCCGGGCCCTGTGCAGGCCGAATAGTCTTTTCGACTTCTGGTATATTCGATTCCGAATGGCTGTTTCTTCACCAGCATACTCCATTGAGTTTATGTACTTCGCTGGCCGTTTGAGTTCCAATAGTCCCAGCTTACGCTCGTCGCTATCCTCCGCAGTCGTAGCCAGTACATTGGCCTTAGCAGATTCGTACTGTTTGGCTTCTTCTTCGTATAACAGGTTGCGACATGCAAAACCAACTGGGTTGGCATTCTCATCCTTAACAGTAAAGACGAGATTGTTTTCATTGAACATACTCCTACGGTGCAGATCGACTTCCTTCATGAAGGCGTCTGTCCAGCCGTGCTGTTTCTTCATACGCTCAATGAACTTGTCATACGATTCCACCGAGCCGACGCCAAGTGCCATGCGCGTCTCTTTCGACCAGCCGTAGTCAGCAAGCTTCGCTTCTACGCGATCGCTAAACTTCGAGAAGAGAAGGATCTGCGCAGCGTCGCGGTAAGCGCGATACGTATCCATCTCATACTGCTCTTCGGGATTTGGTTCCTCAATAGGCACCTCAACCCCAAACGTGTCAGCGAGATACTTCAGGTTGTCATGGATGAAGCCGGCGCCGGATAGCGCCCGCTGTTCTAGGAAGTAGGCCGCGGTAAAGATATCCCCGGTGCAACCGCAGCCGAAGCAATGAAAGTAACGACCCTGCGAATCAGGAACGATACCGCAGGAGGGATCATCATCTGAATGCTCAGGGTTCAAACAGGTGAACAGTTTGCCGCTCTTGATGTGGCGGCCCTGTGATTCAAGGTACTGAACAAGATACTCGCGTAGCTGATCCTTGGCTACGTTATACTTGCTTAGGATACTGTTTGTCATGGGTTTCCTTCTGATTAGTATAACACATTAGCGACCGCTCAACCGCATAAAATAAGGCTATACTTCACAATAACCTGCAGTGCATGCAAGCTCTTGAGCGCCTAGTGTGCGGTCGTCCTTCTCATACTTAGTGAGAAGCAACCAGTCGATGTTCGGGAAGGCAGCGACCGCTTTGTCGTAGTCTTCCTTAGTGATGGGCGTATATGGTGCCTGCTTATAGATGTGATCGCTATAAGGCAGGAATGAAATCCCACCGATCTCATTGAAGTGCTCGTAGACCCAAGCACCCACAGACAGCCATTCAGATTCCTTCACGTAGACCGTGCATGATGGATTATGTTCACACCACCATTGACGATACTTGAGGTATATTTCAAGCTGCTGTATTGCGGTGAGTTCCAGGCGCGTGACAGAATGCGCCGGACTCTTAAGTGGAAAGTAGAAAACATCCACGTCGTTGGTTTGCGTAATATCACTTTCATTGGGGACCTTGGAGTCTCTCAGAAGAGCGGAGATAGGATCTCGCTTATCTTGCCTGACCGCGCGTATGAAGTACGTGTCGTACCGCGGATGTATCCCAGAGCTCGAGTTAACCAGCTGCGAGACCGTTCCGGACGGCTTAACACAAGTGACAGCCGCAGCCTGGTTGATCCCAAGCCGCTTGGCCCATTCGGCATTCGTTTCAAGTGCCACTTTCTTGAGCGAACGTAGAAACGCCTCATGAGGATTAGCCGTAAGCGGGTTGTCCATGATACCGGTAAGCGATACACCCAGGAGCCTTTCTTCTTCGGCATTCTTTTTCCACCCTGCCCGCAGATATCGGAAGTTAGTCAGCGTGGACTGTAGGGTTCCGAGTATCGTAGCGAGACGTACCTTCTTCCGTAGAGACCTCGGCGTGTCGTCAGGACGGATGACAACTTCAGTAAGGTTGCAAAAGCCCATATCACGCAGGATGATTTCTCCACAGGGATTCGTACCAAACTCAATCTTCTCTGTCTTTCGTCTACCAGACGCTTTTGCTTTAAGTACTGCAGCCTGTCTATTAAATATTCCTCGCTCACCACTTTTGGAGTCATACAGTGATAGCCACTCCTTCATGAAGATTCCCATTTCGGGGCGCTCGGTATAGACAGCGGAGTTGTTAGCCAGGCGCCGATGAGGGTTACTGTTGTACCACTCACCAGTCTTGGCCGCGCGCATACGATCATCCGATAGATTGGACAATGAGATCATAGCACTCCGGCGGACACCTCCAACGACGACGATGTCCCCCACCTTACACATGATGTCGTGACATTCGATCGAGGTAAGCTTGCGTCCAGCTGCTCGTTTAAATGTTTCGACAGTGAACTTAAAGAGTTCGTCCAAAGGAGCCGGCCCAGAGGATCTTCCACCGAAGGTTTTGAGCGGGGCGCCCGCCGGACGAAGCTCACTAAGGTCCCACTTGGGGACCATTCCAGTATATAGTAACGCAATGAGCTCTTTAAACGATGTCGCCCAGCCAATCTTGCTATCCTTGACCTTAAGAGTAACTGCTGAAGGATAGAAGGTTTCTGCGATAGTGGGGAGTTCGTTGACATACTGCCTCTCTACTGAGAAGCCAACGCCCGTGCCACACATCGAGATGTACATGGCCTCATCGAAGGCTCTCTGATTGTTCACAGCAATGTAACTACAGTTGTAACCTGCGCAGTTATCCTTCTCGAGTGCCTCTCCAGCGGTCATTATCGCCCGCATGGAGGGCATGACTTCGAAGTTGAAGATCGCATCCCGCAGTTCCTCCGAAACCTCTTTACGAAACCGCTTCGGAATACGTACTGCGAAGAACTTAATATACCTGTCGACAGTTTCACTCCAGTTTTCCCTTCGCTCGAGGTCATAAAGCCACCTTGAATAACGAGATTTGTACACAAAATCTGAATACAGACGGCTTACATCAACAACAGGGGTTGGACCCATGGTAGATTACCTCGGTTTAGATAGAGCTTCGCTCTGCTTCTGCTCTGGAATGATATCGTCGTACAGTATTGGAATGCGTTGCTGCATTTCGGCGAGCAATGGAATCATTACCCGCCTGAAGTCCGGATGAGTCTCCTTCGTAGTGCGCATAATCAGTATATGGCGCCAGTTACGAAGGTTACCAGTCACTGCGATTGTGGAGGCAAGACCATTAGGTAGCACAGCCCGTGCAACTTGTGGCGGTCTCCCAGCTGAAAGCTGTGCAAGATATTCCGCTTCGGCACTTTTATAGGCCAACTGGAAGTCGGGATCATTTGCATTGATTCCCACTGGGACGATGAAATCCATATCGCCCTTTTTGCCATAGTTGACGAAGCGAGTACTTTCTTGCGTGAAGCTAAAGAGGCGGTGTCGAACCAGTTCGTGAGTAACCCCACGGTCCACGCGGAAGATAACGGTCGCATAAGCATGTTCTACCACACTCCAGTCGCCTTTCTCCATCACCACAAACTTGATAAATCTCTTATAGCTGTCATCTGTCTGCAAATCTTCCGATCGATGGCTAATACGTGCCATCTTCTCTATGAACTGCAGCTTGGCTATACCATCTAGCAAGTCTTGGGGGTTTAGGATCTCAAAGGTAGGCTCTATGATCTTCATCCTTTCCTTCCTGGGCCCGGTTTGAATCCAGCAAACTGACCCTTCTTGATCACCAACTCATCGGTCTCGCCTTCGCTGTCAATGTAGAACAAACGGCGGCCCTTCAAATGAGGGACCATCCGTTTCACTACACCTTCAGCGTCGTTGGTTATGGTCAGATGTCTATTCCAAGGACCTAAGTCCTTGATAGTAATACTCTCTGGAGTCACATCTGTGACTGAATACCGAGCTGGAGCTCCCATTAGCTCACTGAGTCCCGAAGGACTTCCTCCCACTCGGCGCCGGACTCTGTAATGTACTTCTTCGTCTTCACGAAGGCCTCGGCCCAGCGAGTAAGAGCGTCTGCTGACGGCTCCGGGAATACGAACCTCACTATACCAGCCTGCAGCATCTGCACGACACAGCGGTCGCACGGAGCAAAGGGATAAGTATAGAGGGTATAACCCTTCAGGTTCTCATACGAGTGGATCATCGCATTGATTTCACAATGGACCACGCGGGAATACTTCTCTTCCCTGTTGGCGTACCACTCTGGGTTGTCTGGCATGTTCTTCGGAAAGCCATTGAACCCCACTGACACAACTGTGCGGTCAGGGCGGATGATCACCGCTCCGGCTTTGGTGCTTGGGTCCTTCGACCAGCTCGCAACGAGGCTGGCCAGCTCCAGGTATCTACGATCCCACTTGGTTATCATCTGCTAGCTCCGCTAATACGTCTCCATGACACGACAAGGGCTTGCAAAAGCAGCCCAATCTCTTGCCCTTCAGTTCTTTCAGGGCGGCCATCAGCTCAGGCTTCGACTTGATATACTCGCGATACCTGGCTATGGCTTCTTCTCGAGTTGCCACCATCACCACATCTTTGAACGCCGACTTCTTGTGGGTATAGGGATTCCCCCACTTCGATCCGCGGCCGATGTAAACATCATAAGGCTGCGTATGAAGGTTAACTGCCACTGTTTTGGTTTGCATTCGAATCTCTTGAGGATCTGTTGTGCCTTTGCTCGCGCGCAGTTAGACCACAACCCCACACTATCCTCATTATCTTCAGGAGTCTTCTGCACATGAGGCTCCATCAAGATAGCGGTGAGCTGATCTTCAATATTATCACTCTTCTGGAGCTCTTGCAAAAGCTTATCTTCGGCTTCGAAGATGTCTGTCCTGAAAGGAATAGGTTCCTTTTCCTTCTTCATACCTCGCGCTCCTCGATGAAATCTGTCATAGGTTGCGACTCCTCTTCCTTCTTGAAGCTCAAGTTCGGAGGGATATTGATGATCGGCTGTTGGAATGTGACTGGAAGTCCATAGTCTATCCAGTTAATACCACCATCATGCGTAATAGAGCCGTAGTTGTTGTGCCACATCGGCTCATACATTCCGGATACACCATATTGGTTACAGGATTGCATCCTGTTGAAGAAGTCCAGAACGACTTCTCCTAACTTGTAGATAGTATGAGGCATCCAGCGCCACCGGAACACCGGCCCAGTCAAACCACCCACTGGAATCGTACCTGTCAGACCGTATGACTCAACATTCTTATACAGCTCTGTATACGATTTGAAATCCGCCTCGGTCTTCATCTTCTGGTGATCTTGATACTCGCCGATCTTATCATCCACTAAAAACTCGCCAGTAATCGGATCCATGTGAGGGTTGCTCATACTTCCCTCTCTTCGAACAGAGGTGGAATGTACTTAGGAGTAGCTTCCTTAGCCTTCACAGGCATGCTGATAGGTTCTCCTGCCAGAGTATAGGCTCCATCATCTCTGAGCGCCGACTCTAAGGTAGATGCATACGGTTTATCTACCTCAACATACTCACGACTGTACAACCAAACATACTCACGACTGTACAACCAGTCGGCCGTCACTGGAAACCAATCCTGACTACCGATACGCCGAGCCCAATAGCGATCGGGATCGTCAGAGGCCTTTTTGATCCAGATTGAGGCCGCGGGTGAGCGCAGCAAAATCGGCTGCGTCAACCACAATAACGCTTCTTCCAGTCTTGTTTTGTAGGCAAAGAGCCCCGCAACACCTGCCATTTCGTCTAGCATCTTGTCTTACCTTGTCCAACTCCCTGAGATGAATCACGGGTTCCGTGGCCGTTGATTGCAGTTTCGTATCCACCACGACAGAATCAAACAACAGATGATCACCGTCACGGTTTACCCTCCCTGAGTTCCGGGTAGACTTAATGATATGGTCATTGGTTTTGCGTTCTGCCCTTGCGGCCGCGCGAACACGGGCCTGCTTGGTGGGATCTTTCGCCTTTTTGGCCTCTTGACGAGCAATGGCTGCCTGACGCTTGGCATGACGCTTCTCCTCTTCAAGCTTGCGATGGTGCCAACCCTCCAGCATAGGCTTCCAGTGGTGCGTACGAATAAAGTACGGCGCCCCAGGCGAAAACCTGCAGTTATTACATTCTGGATGGGAACTATGTGAGGGGGAGTTTGCACACTTCTCCCCCTCGATGCATGCCACAGGCTCAGTTGTTATAGCGAAGACTGAGAGTGGATTATCCTTCAGTGATTGCGGCTGCGCCATGACTGGCCAGCTCCTCACCAATAGCTTTCTTGATTCCGTTGAAGAGCTCTTCGTTCTTCTTCATGGCTTTATAGAAGTTCAGGTCGCCTTGTATCTTGGCGTCGCCAAACTGATACCAGCCACCCTTCTTGATGATTACTCCCAGCTTCAAACCCAGCTCGAAGTAATCATAGTGGACTGAGAATCCTTCACCCAGGACGTAAGTCAGGATTGCCTGCTTGTACGGTGGAGAGACTTTGTTCTTCGTGGTGTAGACCTTAGTCTTCAACGCGTAGACAGTCTCTTCTCCATCCTCTTCCTTCTTCAGCTTCTCGATGATCGAGATATCCAACCGGATAGTACCGAAGAAAGGCAGCGCTCGGCCACCCATAGTCTGATATCGAATCTGTCCTGTGGGATTGTAGCCACCCACTACTTGTCGGGTCTGGTTGATCCAGATGACAGTAGCGCGCTTGGCAACGTTCTTGCGCAGGAAGTTGGACATCAATAGGGCTACAGCTCCAATCTTGGCACTCTCATCAGTGTCCTTCTCAAGGTTGGCCTTGATATCCATTGCGGCTATAGAGTCCACCACAACGAGGTCGAACACTTTTGAGGCGTCGCGTACCAGATCCAGGACTTGCTCTGCAGTAAACGCATCAGGCGGTCGGGAAACACGAACTGGAATAACTCCCGGGTTGCCCGGCGTCGTAACGATCCCCAGTTGCGCGAGAAACTCGATTGTGATTGTCCGTTCAACGTCAATGATGAGTGTTCTCTTACCCATGCTCTGCCAATGCTGGAGAATCTGAAGGCCAAGAGATGTCTTGCCTACTTCAGGTTCCTTAGAAAATATCTCGATGTCACGTCCATGTGGAAGTCCGTTGAGGGATGCATGTAGGATCTTATCCAGCTGCGGAAATCCCGTCGGAGTACACTCGACTGACATGTCTGTAATGTTCTCGGCGAGTTCCAACATATCGCCGAAGTTGTACTGTGCGAGCTCCGTCTCCAACTCCTCGTTCAAGTCCACTTGCTCTTCTTTCTTAGCCATCATAACCCCTTTGTTTGCAGTGCACTACGGACGTCGGCAGATGAAATGTAGATCCGCTTGGCCAGCCAAGAACCAACATTGGTCCTGGGCTTAGGCTCGACATCTTGTGCCCTAATAGGAAGTATAACATACTTCCCCTTTGTCAGTGCATCAAACTTCCGGATCCGATCCTTATCTCGGAGGAAATGGAAGGCAGAGCGATACATCTTCTGTCGCTGACCGTCCGTCACCCAAGGGCGAGTAGTCTCAATCCACCTATCTAAAGGCACAATGGACGTCCCGTCATACGTGTGGAACAAGAAACGGAGATTGCCGTTCTTGTCCACGCGGAATGCTTTCATTCCTCTAACCACCTTTAGCTTCTCCTCTGAACATCTTGAGCGCTTCAGCTACATCTTTAGCTGTCTGCTCAAGGGATTCTTTTGTTGCCGCGCGATTGCGACTCCAAGCGTTGATGATATCGAGTGGACGTGCCACCTCGGCCGGACAAGGGAGCAAAGGAGTCCCATTCTCCGTCTCTAAATCATGATGACCAGTGAAGTTTATACCCCAGGCTGCGCGTATCTCTTGCAGATCCTGGGCGTACTCGTCGCAGATCTCACACTCACCGGGTGCATGGAGCACTCGCTGGTCGCAGTGTGGCCAGGTCCGTGGTTCCTTCTGGTTTTTCTTCATTGTCGAACTCGGCTTTGAGCTTAAGGTAGAGCTCACGACGTTGATCTTTATCACGTGCTTCCTTCAGGAGACCAAGTCTCTTGGCTTCTTCCTGTTGCTTCCGATCTTCTTCGTCGAAGAAATCGTTCACCGCTTTCGTGCCGGCGAGGGCCGCATGTAATGGAATAGTATAAGCATTCTCATCCATCTCACCACGCCGATCTTCGAACCATTCTACAGTGATGACAACGTTGTAGTTAACGTTGTCCTTCGAATGAAGCTCGGTGTCGCCCCACTTCACAATCGCCGGCTGTCGCTTGAAGAAGCGCTGCTTGATGGCATCGGTAGCGGGTGCTAAGATGACCTCGAGCTGCTTCATAACCGACAGATGCTTCTTCCAGATCTTGAGGAAGTCTTCATCCTTAAGGGTGAGATCTCCAACCGGAGGAGTCTCAACATGAGAAGGTTTGGGAAACCTAGAGCTAGGAATCTTAGCCATTAGACCGTCTTCTTGCGCGGGGCGTCGACTTCGATGCCCAACATCTTCTTAGCCAAGTTGACTCGCGAGTCAACGCAATCGATCAAGCCTTCCAAGTACGACTGGATCGCTGAAAATCCTCCAGACAGTTTACGGCGATACGCATCTCTTTCAATCTCTGGAATGCGCTTGGATTCGCCCGTGATATCTGTAGTCTTTGACGACAGAAAAGTGCTATCTTTCGCATGATCGGTGAATGCGGATGCGAAAGAGTGAAATCTAACCAGTCTTGCTCGCCAGGATTCAACATAGGCCATATGCTGTTCAAGGCTTGCCACGTCAGAGGACAGAACATTCTTCTCGAGTGCAGCCACCAGCGGGCTGATCCGCTCATTGATCTCTCCTTCGAACTGATCGCGCGCAGCGGTAAGCTCTTCGATTGAGTTGATCTTGAAAATCTCTTTAATGCTTTGCATACTAACCTCCACGATGTCCTTTGTATGAGTCCGAAGAAGAGTTCTCAAGAACTTCTCCGTCCTTCACTACTAGTTTACCACGAAAACCCATTCCACCCTCCCAATATTTCAGAGTGAAAGTGTTATTCGGGAACCGGTCAGATAACCGTCCAACGATAGGTGCTGGCGGCGCCCAAGCCGTGTCGAAACATAGCTTTACAGCGCCCCTGGACATCGGAACCGTCCGAACTTCCTCACCTACGTTCCATTTGGTACCCCAATAAGTACAACGCCAGTTGTACCAGTAGTCTTGCTTCTTAAAAGGCCACCACCTTTTCACTTGACGGACGACCTTGTTGAAATCCAAGGCGCCCTGGCTGCCCTTAAGGAACTCAACTACTTTATCCGCTCCCTTACCGCGGATAGTTAGTTCATTCTCACACCAGTTAGGCACTGTGAGCATCTCCTGACATAAAGCTGACGTTGTTGATATGCTCCCAGCGCTCGCCGACATTGCCGATATCGTACGGCAGACATCCTTGACCGATCTTGAGCTTGACATACTTAGATACCCGCTCCCACAGATCCTTGTTCTTGCGGATACACTGTACTCCCTTGTAGTGAGGGCTGAGCTCTATGATGTAGCCGCCGGCTATAGCGGCAAATATGTGAGCCAGGTCCCAAGCAAAAGGAAGCTCTCGATTCTTATTGAGAGGGTGATTAGGATGCCCGTAAGAACCCGAGTTGTAGCACTTACCACTGGCCTGGCTCCCAGTCCAGTTGTAAATCTCCCATATTAGATGGAGCCTTTCCGCTTCTTGACTCGGTCTGAATGGGTAGGACATGTATTGCCTCCTTTCTTATCGAGGACCTTCTGGACAGCAGTACGAATGAGTCCAGCAATGGCCCATGTCTTGTCTTCCATCGGCCCGTAGCTCTTGGATGTGAAGTAAGGATGCTTCACACGAACCATAAAGGCGCCCGGCAAATCAAGAATAGGTGCAACACGATCGACCTTGATACGAGGAATCTTAATCATCATCTACTCCCTGTTAGGACACCACGAATAACACATACAATCACCACCACACTGGAGACAGCGTTCACTGTGATCTCGAAAGCCTCCGCCTAGATGAATCCTCAGGCGGACGCCATTGCGCAGCTTCTTCTGACATCCTTTGCAGATGATCCACTCAACTTTCTTATTGCCAATCCACTGGCTGGCTTGCTTATAAAAGACGCAGAGCCGCTTCATGTCAGTCCCTAAATAGCTTCTTGAACTTAGGGAACTGATCCACAAACTCAGCAGCGTTAGTATCATCCAACCAGCTGGCGCTATGCAATAGCTCCCAGCCGTTGATGCCACTCAGAGAGTGGGCGAACCGGACAAACACGCCGGCGTCAGACCATCCCATATTGGGATGATGCCACTCAACAATCACTATCTTGGTAGTGTGAGTACTGACTCGCCGGCAGCGAGTGTAATAATCACTACCTTCATTGACAACAACCCAGTCGCTCACAGAATGATATCTCCTTTCTCCAACGGCTGGAAGTTACCACGACGAGTCTTGATAACCTTCGGCCAGTTATTGCACTCCATATTACTCGCCAGGATGGAGAAGTCCTTCCCCATCTTCTTGACTTGTTCTAGGGTATAAGGAGTAGCTCCCGGGTAGTACTTCCCCGACTTGTTCTTCTCCTTCCCATAGACAGTCTCCTTCTCTCCATCGATCGTAACATCTTTCGATGTCCTATCATAGAACCGAAAGCAGAACGCTCCTTTCGGCAGGATCTTCAGGACTTTCTTAACGTCCCGGTCTTTCACTTCTTTGTCCTCGGTCTCTGCAAACAGAGCACCTGGATACATGAACTCAACATACGTCTTGGTTACTTCAGGCATGAGTCTCTCCTAAAAGGCAAACCCTGTGTTATCCGATGGATAACACAGGGCTATTGATTACAACTATGGACTAAGGGTAACATCGGCGAAGCGTCGCAGCCCGTGGCGAGCACACAAACGTTTTGAACAAATCCTTGATTTGTTCAAAAAGCTCACGTCGTTTGCGGCGCAGCAGGGCGAGGATGGAACTACTAGATGAAAGCGGAGCCGATTCCCAGCCAGACTACTTCCGTAGACACACTGAGGAATGGCGGAACGGGCGGTAGCGAGGGGAGTCTTGTGATAACAAGACGACCCAAGCGGACGCCGTGTAGCGAGTCCGAAGTACTAGGTCATTCTTCTGTAGGGCGCCTGCCATGATCTCATCCTAAGCCACCAATGCCAGGAGAAGATATTGGTCATACATCCCCAAAATCTTTCCCTGATTGCATACGGTTTATCTGTTAGCTCGCGAATGACTTCTTTCATGGGACTCGAGTCGCTGTCAAGGACTAAGGTCTTCTAAAGGAGCGGGCGGGCAGAAGCCGAATGCCCGTTAACGACGCATTCGGCGGTGCCCGCGAAGTGACTGCGAGAAGACCGCGAGTCCGCAGACAGCAGCGAGAGGACGCTTACTTATCGTAGTGCCGCTTAGCAATACCTTGCCGATCCAAAGTCTGGATAGCCGATATAGCTAGCCCAGCTACCTTCAACATATCCTTACGGAAACGGATAGGGTTGAATAGGCGGGTAGTGCGATCCATCTCTACTGCGCGGCCGGTGTAGATCCCGATGTAGGCCGCCCAATCATTGGCTGTGTTCTTATCGTCGAACTCAGTGCCCCAAAGATTGTTGGCATACTCCAGCTCTTTCTTGAGCTCGGCCACGATGCCTTCGAACTGCTGTTCGTTGAATGACATTAGACTTTCCTCTCTGCGTCTTCCGACTCTTCTTCATCTGCCTGGGCGGCCAGGACGTCGTTGACCATGGGCGCCAGGTCTGGGTACTCCAGAGCAATACAAGGGAACTTATAGGGGCAGTACCGACACTGCCAGTCCCCAATGATAGGTCCGATCTTGGACTCCTTCCACTTCCGGCTCTTGCCGTTCTTCCAGGACTTCCATTCGGCGAACTTGGTCTTGCCGATAAAGCCCTTCTCAGCAAAGCTTTCGATGGCTATGTCCGTATACCGGTAGCGGTAGTCTGCTGGGGGTAGGTAGGACACCGGTAGGCGTCTCATCTCCTCCCCGACCCTCTCCCAGAAGGCCTTTTCCTGGCCTTTCCAGGCGATTACAGCCTCTTCCGACGCTTCCGCGGGCAAGGAGGCTGGACGGATTGTCCCTTGCTCCTGGAGCCTCCGGATCGCTTCAGCCTGTGATCGGTTAAAGTAACCCTGGATCTGTTCGAAGCGTTCATAAATCGACTCCACCGTGAAAATGCGCCAAACATCGCCGTTGACTTGAGGATAGTGGAGGCCATCATAATCCTCGTAGATTTCGATATCGAACTCCGCAGTGAGGCAGGTGTCTCGTGTCTCGTAGCAGATCTTGCCATACACGGTCGCATCATCTTTGATCATCCCCAGGTTCACGTCTGTGACCCGGACTCGGTTGCGCGGATTAGTTGGTTTATCCGCTTGCGCAGTTGCAATGATTTGCTTGAGGTTGGCACCAGAACGTATCTCGTTGATATAAATGAGTGTCTGGAGAACATGCTCGAGCTTTGGTTTGCCCTTCGCATAAGGGCCACCAATGATTTCCTTCTGGGCCATATAGCCGTAGATCGATTTGTTTTCACATATCACCGGTTGGCTGGATTGTGGATCTAGGACAACAAGGTCCAGCTCAAAGGCCAGATCAATGTTTGGCACGTAGTGTCTGACCCCAGAGGCAACGTGCAGACCGGCCTCCATAGCCTGGAGCGTAGTGTCTTCTTCGACAGCCTTTCCAGTACGAACCCGTCGCGCACCGACAGGGTCCATTTGGCTGGTAGTCTTCTCCCCTGTGAGCCTGTAATACACCTTTCGTCCACAGCCCCCGGCAAAACCCGCAACTGTGGGTTCGAGCAGGACAGCCGAACTTTCCGAAGGCCAGAGTCTGGCAGATTTGCTTGTCCAGTCATCACGCTTCTCCATACCTACAAGTGCTTTGTCGAGGTGCTCAAACAGTTTGAACATTGTTTCCTTTGGCGCCGGTAATGTGCTCTATACGAAAGAGCTCGTTGATTTGATCTTGCTCACACCTGGTACACAGTCTAACATACATCCCTGCGAAACGCAAAGGGATTCGGACATGCTTGTGGAAGACACGACACCAAAGTTTACGCATCGGTAGGCCTCCACTTCTTATCCTGCTTTAGTCTCTGCATCTTATGGATAGCTTGGATGCGAGTAAGCTTGTCTTCCTTCATTAGCTCGGCGATCTTTGCTTCTTCTTGCTCCGACCAGCCTTTAGACTGCTCTGTCATCTTCTCCAACCTCGGCCTTGTGAGCTCTATCTTTGGCCATTGCTTCCAGCATCTCGGCCGGCGCGCGTCCAGACCCATGACAGATCCAGCACTTCATCCAGTCAAGGCCATTCATTGAATGGCGCCACCTAACTAAACCCATGCCTTCACAGGCATCACAACGTTCCTCCAAAGGAATGGAGAACATCTTGGTGTAGTCTTGTGGTTCAGGGCCTGGTAAATCGTGTTGATTTGCTATTAGTGATGGCATAAGAATATTCCCCAAGCAAGGATTCGAACCTTGCCCTTCGGTATTCAGGACCGACGTGCTCCATGGACGGCCTGCATGATTGCCCAAAAACCAATACACCACTCAGGGAAAGAGAGTTAGGGCAAGGTGGGTGGATCCAAAGCGGTCCGAAAGTTAGTATTGTCACCACTAAACTAGGTGCCGACGCTTCCTGGGCAATCGGATATCATATTAGTATGGACATTGCAGTGTCCAACCCACCTACAGCTGCCCTAATATCAGTCGACCTGTGGAACGGCGTCGCTCACAGCAACAACGTGAGATTGCTCGCCTTCAATATACTCCACAGGTTTCTGCAGACGGTCTTGTATAGCTTCCCAGACCATCTCGAATACTTGTCCAGGAGTCTGGTCCGGATAGACGGTGATCACGATCGTGCGATCCTGACCTACGAGTCTATTCAGATACTCCTGTTGGATGCGCAGCTGGTCTTGCGTGTCATTCCACTTCTTGCCAGCTTGCTTGTTGTTGTCCCCTCTGCGTGCTCGCGCGCGCTCGAGGAAAGCATCCACATCTGATGCTACGAAGAGCACAGTGATGTCCGGAATAGGGCCAAAGAACGCCTGGAAGGCATCCAGGATAGCACCTGGCGTGTTCTTCACAGTCGAGTAAGCCCATTCAGAATCCGCATAGCGATCGGACAGGACCACTAAACCCTTTTCAAGGGCCGGCTCAACCACCTTTGCCACATGCTGAATGTGATCGGCGAGGAATAGGCAATCAGCCACTCCCCGAGCCATGTTGTGAGTCGTAACCGTGTGGAACAGAACCTGGCGTATCGCACTACCCAGGTCGGTAGGATCCACCGGGCTGCCAGGCTCCTTAGTAACGACGACTCCATAGCCTTCCTCCCTCATCCGGGCGCCAAGCATCTCCATTTGAGTGGTCTTGCCTGTACCGTCAACACCTTCGAACGTAATCAATCGACCTTTCATTCCGTTCTCCTGATCCGCTGTATGTAAACCAGTTTACCCTTACCGCCCTGTCGAGCCAAAGCCTTGTGTACCCCGAGAACTCTCACCCAGAGTGGTAGCTTCCTGAATAGTGCCGGGAAACACCGGAACCAATACCAGTTGAGCAACCTTGTCTCCATGGTTGTAAATGACCGTTGGGTCATATTGATAGAAATCGTTGGGTCCAAGTGGACCTCCTGAACCGCGGAACTCTATCGGCGCGTTCGAGTTGTACAACAGGACAGTGATTTCACCCCTGTAACCACTGTCAACCACGCCTCCGAAGACATCGATGCCAGCCTTCCCTTGTGAGCTACGAGCTTTAATGATTCCGCCCCAGCCCTCCGGAAACTCGCAAGCAATGCCTGTCTTGACCGCAACAGTTTGACCGGGCTGTACAGCCACCGTCTCGAGGGCGAAAAGATCAAACCCGAGATCCCCAGGATGCGCTCTCTGGGGCAGCTTCGCATGCTCCTGTAGTTTCTTGACATACAGTTCCATGATTCTCTCCTTATAGAGGATAACTAGAGTGAGTCTTCACGGGCTTCTTCGTGCTAAATCCACGAGAGGCCTTACTGGTAGTAATCTGCTTCGCTTGAATCAGTTGCTTGCCAGGGCTCTTCGAACTGCCGGCGATGTTGAACTTCTTCTTCTTCGCTTTCTTCTTGTCTTCCATATCCGTCATGCTTTCTCCACGCTTGGGCTCGCGAACACTTTCTCGCGCGCGAACTCATAGTTCTTTTGAACACGTTCCTTTTCAGAGTCAGGAAGATGTTGACCTTCCTTCACTCCCATTAACAAAGATGCCCACGTGTTGGCTGCCTCATGAAATCGGCCGGTGAAGAAAGCAGCCAAGGCATATTCATCTCGATTCCGCCACTCACAGAAGCTCTTATCCATGAAGAGCTTATCATCTGCGAGGGGAATCTGACAAGCCTTCTCGGCGAATATGTATGCCAGGTTGTACATCTTCTTCTCCCGGCAATACCGCGCGAGGGCACCCAAGGACTCGGACCTATTTGGATTGAAGTCATAAGCATGCAGGAAATCTGCAATGACTATGTTCCAGGTGTCCCCTCTCTTCATCTCAAGGACCGCGACCTGATACAAAGAATACCATACTTCTTCGTACCAGCCACCCATAGTAGCCCTCTTCAGATAGAGCTCTATGGCTTTGCTGTAGGACCCGGCATCCCGATAGCTCTGAGCCAGGTAGAATACATTCCGAGAGTTGTTCGGATCCTTCTCCAGCTCCGCCTCGAGGATCTTGGCGTCGTTCAGGAAATACTCCGTCGTCTTTGGCCGGCCGGACTCCTGGATAACGATAGGTAGTAACTCTACCTTAGGTTTATCCGGTTCACACGTCAAGTACTCATGTGTGGCACCAACATGATGCCAGTTGTACTTGGCCGGTATAATGAATGGCTTCTTGAACTCTGTGGTTCCCTGGCGATGAATAGCCCAATAGGCTACGTCAGGATCCAACTTCAACTCGCCGGTAGTCTGCGGAACGATTACTTGATCGCCATCCAGCAGCATTAGGAAGTCCGCCGGACTGGGTTCCTTGGCAATCTCAATGAGCTCATTGCGATTGTGTGTCCAACCGACCCACGGCCGGTCAACAAGATTACCCGGGATTCCATGCATCTCATCCAGGATAATGTTCTTGGTGTCATCCGTGGACCCGGTGTCGATGATCAACCAGCGCCCTATAAAAGGCTTGGCGGATTGCAAAGCCGGGCGAATCCTCTCGGACTCGTTCTTAACCATCATGCAAAGACGGATCATTCTGACCCCTTGGTTCCGTGCTGGTCCAACCACTTCTCCCAGCACGTCGGCCGGTGGAAGTAATCATAGACGTTCCAGATGTTCCACAGAGGATTCCAGGTAATAGCCTGCCACGGCCAGATAATCCTATGGCAATAGTGGCATATGTGTGGGAAGTGACTCATATTTGCCTCTCTTCTATTGTATCATCATGAGGCGGAGGAGGCGCTACTTTCTCTGCCTTTGGCTTCCGCTTCTTCTTAGGCTTAGGCTTCGGTTTCGGCTTGGGCTTTGACGGCACCCACGGTACAAACTTCTCCGTATTCTTCTCCAGCTCATCGAGATACTTCTTGTACTTCTCTACGAGATCTGGATCCGGTTTCTGAGGAGGTGGAAACTTAGGAACGCCTGGAGGCTTAGGCTTGGGAGGCGGACCAAAAGGCACATCATCATACGTCTCCCAATACTTCTGGTTCCAGGTCTTCCCCTCATAATGTTGCCAGTCTGTCATTAGACATCTCTCTCTTCAATGAGTTCTCTGTCGAGCAATACTTCCTCAACTCTCAACGCATCCATGGGAATAGGAGTAGTTACTTTATTCAAGGGGATCCATCTCCCTAACTCTCCGTAATAACCTATTTCCCCATCGGTGGGGTGTTGATATAACACTCCCATCTTTGGATTACCAGGCATTGGAATAGGTGGCCCAAGAGGCGGATACATTAGACGTCTCTCTCGACGTCGAGTACGTGTCCCTGATCTCCGACCTCGGCGATCTTCGTAGAGGCTTGGTCCAACAGAGTAGGATCGATCGGCATTTCTTCCATGCCGGGCATGCCAGGCTTCTCTGGCATGATGTCCAGGTCACTGTCTTCTTTGACTTGCGTCACACCATCAGACAAGACCTTCGTTATTTCCGTGACTGTATACTCGACTCCGTCAACCAGAACCACATCACCGACCATGTATTCTTTGTCGGATGTGATCGTCGACTTAGTGCCATCCTCTTCGTTCTCAAGCACATACGCCGGCTTACCAGAGATACCAGCCGGAGCCTTCTGAACGTTCTGCATGCCTATACCACCCAGGCCTTGATGCCAGGGCTTAAGAGAGGCAGCAGCTTTCACCAGGGTAATACCATCTACCGCGGCGCCCAAGTGCTGTTGGGAGCAGGCGGCCAGGAGCTTGCATGCATGGACAGGATACATAATACAGATGTTAGTCGCATTCGGCTCGTAATCTATATCATCTGTATCACTGCCAGGCTTGGTGAAGCTGATCATTACCGGGAACTGCCCAGGCACTGAGGTAACGATCTTATACTTCTTGCATGCAGCATTCCAGTTTGCTATGTTGGAAATGAGCAATACCATTTAAACCTCTCTCGATTCTACTACATCCAGTGCGGGATCTGAAACCATTCCGAGCTTTACCTCTAGCTCTTGAGTACTTAGACCCAAGGCTGTAAGCAAAGCATCCTTAGACACGACTGTGTGCTTCACATCCCATGTCAGATGAAAGTTAATGTTATCCACTAAAGTGATAGCCAAACAAGGAAACGTGGGATCTTCAGGATGAGAAGTCTCATGGAACTTATAATCCTTGGGACAAGCATCAGCTATCCACTTTTTATATCTCTCGAAGCTCTCTTTGCTACTACAACCGCCGTGTATGAGGAACATAAATAGTAGGAGCCCAGGCTCGATTCTTCCTGGGCCCCTTTCCTATTAGACGTCTCTGTCCGAGATCGTCCCGTCTTCGTAGCCCGATTTGATCGAGCTCATGATCTCACCCTTCTTCTGCGCGCGTTCACGCCAATCTTCTGGACAGTAGCCCAGATGGTTCACGAACAGAAGCGACAGGTCGATCATCTTTTCCACTTCACGTGTAGATGGCAGCACGTCATGGAAGGCCTGATTCCAATCGGCGAGGCCGACGGCCCCACGATTGTCGAAGCATGCGTTGTCGATGGCCTCTTTCAGGACCACCTCCATCTCAGCTCCAGTCCATATCCGTTGATCATGCAGCATCTTTCCAATACCTTCCTCATGAGACTCCAAAGTCTTGGAGAGCTCAGGAGCAAACTTGAATCCTTGTTTCTTCGTCAGGGCCTTTAAGATCTCCAACCGCCCTTTGGCATCGCCAGCTGCGGGTGGCAGCGCGGGCAGAATGGCATCGAAACGACCAGAACGAATCAAGGCGGAGTCCAATAGGTCCGGACGGTTCGTGGCGCCAACAACGACGATACGACCCGAACGGGATTCATCGGACAACCATGTCATGATCGAGTTGAATACACGAGACGATGTCCCCGAGTCACCGACAGATGTGCGGCCAGCCGAAAGCACCGACTCAAGTTCATCAATAAATACGATAACGGGAGCCGCGGAGTCAGCAGCCTCGATAAACTTCTGAGTGTTACTTTCTGTCTCTCCAACGAGACCTCCGAACAATCGCGCGAGGTGCGCGATCATGAAGTTTACACCAGCTTCCTTCGCCATAGCCAGAGTGATGGCCGTCTTTCCAGTGCCCGGAGGTCCAGTGAGAAGTACCCCACGGGAACAAGTCCTCTTGTCACCCTTCTTGAGCGGAGCAATAATCTTCCGCTGAAAGTAGCGCTTGAGGTGTTCGTGCCCCCCAACTTTATCAAACCCGTGTTCGGGTTCGCGGAAATCCACGAGACCACCATACTCTTCCTCCAGTGCCTTGGTCTTCAAAGCTCTGACCAATGGGAAGTCAATGGGTTCATGATCCAACTGGGCACGCATGAAGATGTTTTCCATCTGCTTGCGCGAAAGCCCTGCCGCTTGAATGCTAAACGTATGGGCATCAAACCCAGGCGCGTATTCAATACAGGTCACTTCCTTGCCTCCCAGCTTCTGAGGAGAGCCCTTCTGGGCGCGCTCTTTCAAGCTGGCGTCAAAGTTGGTCAACCACTCTTCACGGTCTTTCAAGGTGGGCTTGGGAATCAGGATGGCCCTGACACCAGACTCGCCACCGCGAATAGACTCATGGATATCAGAGATATGTCGGGTCACTATGATGACACGGTTCTTGTTACCAAGCGCTTCATCACGGGCCCAGCTTCGAATGTTCACAATGGACGCGCGATCGCTAGCCAGCTGAGACATCTGGCCGGCCGGGAAGATAGCATCGCCATCGAAGAACACGATCGTAAACAGAGGATCAGGGAGCTTACTCCCCTTCTTGGAGGCATCAACCTTCTGATTGTGTTGATGCAATCTCTTGGAGGCAGTGAACCAGATGTTCAAGGTGTTCAAAGCCATGTCAAAGTTCGACGGCTTTTCCAGATCCTTGATCTGATCATCGAGGGCTGTGTCGCTCGTAGCGGGCATCATGTCCTTGATGTACTGCTTCATGACTTGGCGCCAGAGATTGTTGCTCTCCGGGCTAGCGAACTCAAGGCCATTGGACATCGTATAATACGCCAGAATACGAGCCACCTTGTTCACTTCTTTCTTCTGCTCGTCGTCCTTGCACTCCAGCATCATCGTTGGAGTATCGCAAGATAGAGCGAGAGCCCTGCGCAGATCACCGCGCCGGCCGGAGTTATTCGGGAAGTCGTTCACGTTTCCATGGAAAATGAAGACGTGAGCTTCCTTAGCCCGGTAGCTATCGAAGAAAGTCTGAATGAATGCAGGATGTTCAGACGCTCCGTTCGTCGGCTGCGTTGTTGCTTCCGCCATTATTCACCTCAACTGTGACTGAGTATACATCAGCGGGCCCACAAGACCAAGGAACCTCACTCAGGAGATTCTCATGTCGTAAGTAGGCCGAAATGTAGTTAGAGATCGCCTGTTGGAACTGGATCTTATCATCCAAGTTCAAGCCCTTTACGGACTGGTCCCACCAGGGATCTTCCATTGCGCGGTCAGTGTCCAACTTGACACGGCCGACGATCGTAAATGAAACATCTACGATTGGAACGTTCATGTTAGGTTCTTATTCAGCCACTCGACTTCTCGTCTGAGGGCTGCCTCCCTTAGGATCGTGGCGCCAGGCAGAATAGGACCACCTACAGGAGTAAGATTCACTCTCCATAGTACGTCCCAACTCCTGGTCCAGTCTGATACTCGCCCTTGATCCCCGAAAATCCATCTCAGTAGGTGGAAGCTCATACGATAGCCTCTCGTATACGGTTCCACATGGCTGGCTCTCCGAGTCTTTACAGATCCCATCTCCCTAAAGCATTTGCATTCAGGGTGATCCAAGCAGACCACAGTCCCGTCATCGCGAACGACGACACTAACTTCTTGGTTGGGCATGGTTCCGGATCTTAGGAGCTCGGGACAGCAAAAGATTGCTCAGATAATCAATCGCAATCTCGATCTCTTGCTCATCAAGCATATCGATAAGGCGATCGAGTTCTTCCTTACCGGTACCCTGACGGGTGTAAACAGTGTTACCTTGAAGCAAGCTCACTAGCCCCATCGCTCCTCCCGCCGGCCGGAGTTATCGACCGGTCTTAATCACGTTTTGGTTCGGCTGCTTGTAATACTCGGGCTTCTTGACGTCCTTGGTCACCTTGCCGATCTTCTTGAAAGCATCAGCAACGTGCTTACAGGTCCCATCAATAGCTCCGATGATGTCGACGGAAACATTTCCCTCTTCATCGATGTCAACGTTGACTGTCTTAGCCACGATTCCCTCCGATATTTGGATTCAGGATTCTGTCCAGGACTTCCACTGCTGTTCCCAGATCAGGCACTCGGAAGCCAGTGGCTTCCCGAAGCATTGGATGATCATGCGGATTGCCTTCCTCCATTACAAGGACGAGAGGCTTACGCAGAATGTCAGCCATACCTACTTCTATCATGGTGCCTACGCTAATGCGGGTGGCACCAACAAGATTGACGAGAATAGCATCGCACGTGGTAACATCCCAACGATCGCGAGTCATAAGCCCGCGGTCAGAGGAAAGACAAGCCACAGGCTGGTCTTTCAGCTGGTAGGATTGTTCCAACGTACCGAAGTTCTTGAGGTAGCTCTTCGCGCGCAGAGGCGAATAACCATCTATGCCTAGCTGGTCCAACGATTCAGCTACCTTCACTCTCCAGTCTTGACCTTGGTCATAAGTCAGCCCGGAGATAGGGCCGGCAAGATAGACCTTTGGTCTCGAGCGTCCGTTACTCATCGGGTCGTCACGAACTGTAGGCGCTGTACAGGCTTGCCAGTCTTCTGGTCCGTGACCTGTTTCTTGCCAATGAACTTCAGACCATTTCTCTTGGCCTGCTTCATGGCAACTTTCTCGGCGTACTTCGCCTTGAGTTCTTTCTGTTTCTTCAGATTGAAGTTCGTGCTCTTATCATAGTCGCTGATAATAGCAGTGAACGTCCCATCGGCATTCTTCTTGAACCCGACGTCATTGCTCGCTCCGCCAACCTGGCGCCGCGGAATGATGATCTCGGCCTTCTGTTCGCGCTTGTCGCCGTGATAGCCTTCCAGATTCTGGGGCTTCTCACTGACCTGCGGTTGATAGCCCATCTCCTTCAGGGCTTCAACTAGACAGTCTTGATCCGAGAACTGTGTTTCGATCTCGTTATATGCACTCACGTGTGTCTCCTTAAGGTTTCACAGGGGGTTGATACGGCTTGTAATACTTGATGCATGCTTCGTCCATGAACCATCCATATGCGGTTCGCGAAATCAGCACTAACTCCGGGCCATTGCCGACGGCCGGCTCGAAAGCGTATTGATCCTTACCTGCATACTTATTCAATAGGCTATTCTTGATGCCCTCGTAGTGCTCATCCTTTATAGCATATTGTATAGGATTCTTGCCCAAAGCCAAAAGCATGTCATACACCCGGTACTCGGGGATAGTCGAGCTTATCGCCATGAAGTTACAGATGTTACCGTTGATGACGTCCTCCCTCCGCTCAAAGTGTTCGCCGAAGCGTATCAGCTCGGCGTTGACGGAGGACCCTCGTCCAATGGTCTGGATCGTGTAACGGCTACGGAACCTGTCGGACCGACCAGGTATAATCCTCTTGTACTTCCCATCCTTCTCCAGCTGGTGAGTCAGGATCTCTTCCCAAGGCTTGGGATCGACCCGCTTATCAGTCAGGAACAAGGCCTGTACCAGGTTACCACACTTGGGACAGGTATGTGCATAGACAAGAGGGAACTCTATCTCTTGCTCATGGCTCCCCTCATAAGGGAGGAACCAGAGCTTGGTACCATCCTTACTTGGCTTGATCACGTGTAGCCTCCGCGACGCTGGCAGCAAAATCATGGCCAGTCTTCATGGCAAAGGATAGATTTCTACGATGGTATTTATCCTTCACCCCACTAATCGTTTGTGCTGGTTGCCCGGCATCCTCATACAATGCCCAATCAATGATGATAGGCAACATGGGATCTTTCAGGTCCCAGATCTTGAACTCCCAGTCAGGATGACCCTTCTTCCAGTAGTCCAAGCTATCCTGGGCCCTCTTCAGCCCATCTATGTGCTTGCCTGGGCCCCAATAGTTCAGGGCGCCCCACCAATACTGCGTCTCATTCGGCAGGACACCTAGACTGAACGAATATTCTACCGGCCCATACAACAACTGCGTCTCATTCGGCAGGACACCTAGACTGAACGAATATTCTACCGGCCCATACAACAGAGGATCACCAGGCTTCTTGATCAGAACCACATACCCCTCATGATTGCCCACAGAAGTCTCTCCAGATGGGCTTGAACCATTGCATGAGGGGACTTACTTGATCAGCTGGAGGATTGGTTTCATTTCCTCCCTGATGATTCGTGTCCACGCCGGCAGCAACAGTCTCCTGGACGTGTCGTCCAGCCCGTCTAATACTTTCTGGGCTGCCTTCTCCGCCAGCTGCTCCAGGAACTGCTCCTTCGTTATTGCTTGTGGTGTCGTCGACATACGGATATGGATCCTCCGGTTGGTTTTCAATCTGATTGTAGTGCTCATCATAGAAGTTGAGCACCATACGGCCATTCTCTTCCATTACCTCTGGAGGATAGGGCACATCTCCGAAGTTAGGATGATCAACAACCTCCGGGTAAATAGCATACCAGCAGTTCTTGTCATCCAATCCCGGGCTGAACCTCATTAGATGCTCAGCTATCTGGAGAGTGGAGCCAATGTAGATGGTAGTGCAATCCATGCAATGACATGGCTGCCACTCTCTATGTTCAACAATCCAAACGTAGTTAGACATCTCGATCCTCGATCATCTGGAAGGTCTTCTCAGTTACGAAGATGCCTTTCTCTCCTTCTTCCTTAAGGTAAGAGAGTAGCCCTTCGCGATCGCTAAGCACCCGGTCAACGAACCAACGCAAATCGATCTGGTGAGCGCGACGGTTAATGACCTTACGATCAAGTGCTTGTTCAGCAGCCGCCACTTTAGCATAAAAAGTGTTGTAGACATGTTCGTCGATGCTATTCTTCGCCATCAAGACGTAGACATTGCACGTACGATTCTCAGAGGTAGGAGTAAACGCACGAGACCATGCCTGTTGCTGTAGGCCTGGCTCCCACAAAAGATCGCAACAAATAACTGTGTTGGCGGCAGACAGGTTAGTCCCTTCCCGAATCTGACGTGTTCCTGCAATGAATATTTTCCGAGTAGGGTCTTCAAGGAAAGCCTCGAAGTTCTCGTTTCTCTCATCGTCATCCCATGTACCATCGAAGACGATCGGATTATGTTCCGACAGCATCTTCGCCAGTGATTTTCTCATCTCCACAAAGTCAGTGAGGACCACGACCTTTTCATTGGCCGCGACCTTGGTGGCACAGATGTTCTGAATATCAGCCATCTTGCCGCCACCCAGGGGTCCATCATATACTGCTGCCTTCCCAACCTTCTTCAGCTTAACGTTGAAGTACTCGGGGCAGGTCGCTCCGATTCGGAGGTAGACCATTTGCGAGACAACCATTGCCTGGTTGAGGAGATGCCCAGCCTGTTGTACCTGAGCAGAGTACTGATTAAAGTTCGACTCGAAGTGGTTGATTGCAGCCACCATGAGCTGCGCTTGCTTTGGATCCATAACCGATTCCACGCGATGAAACTCAACATTCGGGTAGTATCGATTGGCCTTTGCGAGAGAGGCTTTAACGAGTTCATCTTCGTAGTTCCTCCGGACCATCTTTGAAGACATCAGCTCCCAGAAGGCAACTGGATTCTTCAAGTAGGGTAACATCTTACGACTATCTTTCAGCCCGTGCCCACGCTTGATGTTGATGTATTCGCAGAAGCGATCGTAGAACTCTGTGGCTCCATCTTTCTGATGGTACGGGAATGCCGCTGATCCTCCCTTAAACACCCAATGAAGCGGCCAAAACGCGTCCGCAGGAGTATTGGGCATAAGGGTCCCAGTAAGGCCCATGCGGCGCTTGGCCCGTATAGAGCGTATTGCTTTCCCCGTGTCAGAGTCCAATGATTTGATTGTATGTATCTCATCGATGATTGCTCCGGTGAAGTAGTCCTTGAGATGGACCTTCTTCCCACGGTCAGTAGTTATTCTCTGCTTGTAGGGCGCCGGAATCCAGACCGCGTCTGCTTGGTGGCATTCGTGGCAATACCGGCCCTTGGTATTCTTGTCCTTGCAGTCCTTGTGGAACTTCAGGCCCCAGTCAATCCAACCAACGTAGTTATCCTGGAAGGTTATGGTCTCTTCGATGAGACCGTCAACCATCTTTCCTTCGTCGTTCTTGACCTTGCCTTTCTTCTGGACGATCTGATCGACCTTAGCGCCGGTGAAAGATGTGATGTTAACAGTCTTACCACCGAGCTTTATCGGCTTCGCTCTCTTGATCTTGCGAGTCGTCGAGTCGATCGTATATCCCCAGGCTGCACCATTAATCGGGGCGCCCGTACGAGAAGCGAACTTGGCCTTGCAGTCGCAAAGTTGATTCCTGCAAATATAGCCGCGTTCCTTGGTCCAGCCAACAGTCTTCTCGACTAGGAACCCACCTTCAGTCTTGTTCTTCTTAATCTCGAGGCGTTCAAGCGAGCGCTTACAGAACGGACACTTGTGCTCGACGATGATCTCTTTCTTGTTCTCCGTGTATGTCCGGTGCAAATAGCTTTGGCCCTTGCGCCGGAAGACACGATGAGGATCGAACGTCTTCTTCATCCAGCTGTAAGTCAGGAGATAGAACGTTCCAGGTTTCTTGAGGTCCTCCATGCTGTCAACAATGACGTAGTTCTTGAGCCCGAGCCTCTCGAACTCCTTGACCGTGAATAGGCGAGCATTGCGTGGCGCAACAATAGCCACACGCTTACTGCCCCAAAACATGGCACAGACGATAGACTCCGACGTCTTTCCCATGCGCATGAGTTTACCATTGAGGGTGCCACGCTTAAGAGCTTCTTGTACAGCGTCGACTTTGACGTGGTCGTACAGCTCGAGACCCATCGCATCCAGTCGCTTTTGGTACATAGCCAAGAGGCCGGGATACTTGGCGGGTACACACTTAGAAGGTTCATAGATGACTTTCTCTTCATAGTGGAAGTTGTTCTCCAAATCGCCGTTGAACACTGTCCACGGGAAGACGGTGTCATCTGCCATGATAATCTTACAGCCGGGTGCAATAGCCACCTTGCTGATCTTCACCATGCCGTCTTGGTGTTCCTTCGCGTCCTCGGCGTTGCCTCCACCTTGTCCGCCACGGGCTGTGTCAACCACCTGATACCGCTGGCCCTTGGTAAAGATCCTTTGGTTATCAAAGTCAAAGTTCTTGGTACATTCAAGGACCATACCAGCCTCTACCTTCTCGAATAGAGACCGTTCATCCTTGAAGTCGGGCAGCAGGAAAGGAGTCAGCTCCTTAGCCAGGCGCTTCTCTTCCTTCTTGACCCAGTTACCCAACGATGGAGAGATTGTCACGTCCAGGTGATAGCGCGCGAGCAGTCTTACCATCGGATGTTCGTCCAGCTTCACATTGACCAAGCTCCAGGCCCTGGTGGCCCGAGCAAAGTCCATAGGCTGGACATCCGGCAGCAACTGAATCTCTAGCTTCTCCCGAGTAGCCGTAAGAACCGGGTTAGCAAGCTGGGCGATTCGTTCTCTGATTTCGATAAGGGCAACTGCGGCATGGACGTCGTTCGGTGTAATGACGATCTTGCCGCCACCCTTGTGAAGAGTAACGGATGGATGATCAGATACTCCGAGGGGCACCACTGCTTTATGAACCTTCGCTTTCTTAACCACCGGAGCGGGCGGAACATAAGGCTGTACGGGTGAGGACTGTTGATCATTCTGTTCCACTTCTACCTCATCGAGATCGAAATCAAGTGCATTTACGTACTCGATTTTCTTCATCGGTGCAGAACCTTCCCTAGTTTCATGATATCATACCGACCCTTCCCTAGGGTTCCAGCTTGCCAGCCGGCCCTATGGAAGTTATGTCCCGGGCTTGAACGAGACCAGAACATGTAGACGAGATCGATGATGGATGCAATGATGATCCCACCAACGACCCAACCCCATTTCACATAGTTCATTCTAACTCCGTGAACAGGAAAGACTTGTACGTTCGCTTTCCGCGCGTAAGCATTTTGCCCACCACTTCCTTTTTAGGAGCTCGGCCGAAGAGATAGAGCTGCGCAAACGCCTTGACGTCGTCCGGAGCAACAAGGAGTGGAATAGGATTGACCCGAGGGAAAGCATGCTTACCTTTTCTCCGATTAAGCCGTTTCCATTCCTGTGCACGGTATTTATCCATATACGTAAGTACCTGCTTCTCATTGGCTTGTAGGATTGCCTCTCTCTTCGCCTTGATTTGATCCAAGAACTTCTTCATGGGCAATGCGTCAGGCAAGGCACATAGACTATAATGCGTGTCGAAGCAGCGCCATAGGACTTCCTTAGGTGATAGCGAGCGCGTAGTAGAGACGAGTTTACCATCCACACCCCGATACCGCTGGGTAGTACGCAGGTCGCCCCAAGTCCAGGAATCGTTCCCGCGGGCCCGGTACAAGTAATAGTAAACTTCGAGGAACTTTTCGGGCGTAACCCCGTTGCGCCCCAGTCCAAAATATAAGTAGTCCCTGACGGACATCTTGATGATTCTGAGTGCGATAGTTTGTTCCACATTTAACTCTCCCTTGAACAACGATGCCATGAAATCGTCGTCAAGATTGTTGAGGCTCTTCTGGCCCCCGAACGGGTTCTTGCTCATCCCGGGCATTCTCAACCTCCTCAAACTTCACATCGGTCTTCAGCCGGACTGTGTTGAACTTGTATGCTTCCACGATCGTCTTGGCAGGACCGGCCAACCCATTGATAAAGCGATGGCCTTTCTTCCTCTTAACGATCGTCAAGGTACCCAGTCCTTCGACGTCTACATCTCGGCCTTCCTTGATGGCCTTCTTCCATACCTCTACGACCTGATCGACCAGCTTAGCTGCTTTCCGTTGGGAATAACCAAGCTGATCGACCAGGCGTTGTGCGAGTAAAGCCTTACCAGCTCGTAGTTTACCTGGCATTAGAGTGGCTGCCTTAGGGACCATCTCACGAAGAATCCCTGACGTAACAACCACAAACCGGGGAACAACTGTGAGATAGGTGCTTTCATAACCCACCTTCGTCCCCGCACCAATGGATTGGTACTCCAGTTTCTACAGACCATGCTTCCATCTCCAATACCTTCTCTGCTGTGCGCAGAACTTAACGATCGTCCAATACGCCCAGTTAGGAGGCTTACCCTTTCTTCCAGTAATCAGCAACGGTCACGTCCGTCTTGTGAATAATGTGATCATGATTCGTCTGTCCCTCAGACGGGATCAACTGATTGTATGCCCACTGCATCCCGTCCACCATGATCTTGTTGACCGCATCGACCTCGCTGTCTGGACAAGTGAGTACGAGTTCATCGTGGACAAAAAGGAGGAAATGTGCTTCGTGAACGAGTGGGCCAGAGGATTGACCCCCGCGGAGATCGAGATAGATCTTACTGACAGCCATCTTAAGGGCGTCAGCACATGCCGCTTGAATGGGGTGGTTACCTGTGTATCTTTTGATCTGACTGATAATCTCATTGTAACGATCCTTCTCTTCCTTTCCACCCTCGGGATCCTTGAACGGAATCTGATAGAACCTGTAGTGGCCGCCCAGAGACTTGGACCAGCCATACTTAAGGCCATGCTTGCCTTGTTTGTCCAGCCAGATCTTTAGACCCTTCGCCTTCTTGAAGTAGTCTTCGATCAGCTGCTCGGCTTGTTCTTCGGTGTAAGGTGGAGAGGTGTCTCCTGGTTTTCTCGACATATTAATCTGTCGAGCCACCTGCTTTGCGCCCGCGCCATACGGCACACCGAATGTTGTGGTCTTAATCTCCGACCGCCAGCCATAATAGAGATTGTATAAGGGATGGTCTTCATGTTTGTATGCATAGAAGAAGTCGTCGTAGGGTACCCCATGAACGTCCGATGCCATATAGCAATGGATGTCTTTACCCGAGTTCAAAGCCTCCAGCAACCACTCATCCTGGGATTCCCAGGCCATGATACGGACTTCGATCTGACTGTAGTCCGCGCCTAGGATCTTCCAGCCCGCACGAGCCCTGATACCCTCTCGGATATCAGGGACTCGCCAGGCTATCCATGGCTGTGGATGTTTCTTATCGGCCGGGCAGAGATAATACTCCCTTCCGTTGCTGATACCTAACAGCTCTGGTTTTACGCCGGCCATGTCATCTCCTTACGGTTGGAAGCCGATGCTTTCGTCCTCGTGCTTCCCATCTTCAGTTTCATCTTGTTCGAAGAGCTCGGCGCCGTCTTCCGACTGAACTTCACGAGACAGACCAGCCTTCTGTGCGCGCGCAGCATTCCGATAGTCACGTTCAGTGAACGCAGACTCGAGAATGATGTTGCCTTCCTTGTCGCGATACACCCACCATTGGGGTTCCACTCGAACCAGGCCGATGGCTTCGCCGACCTTGCGGAAGAAGCGACCAGCAGACTTGGTTGTCATGGCGCGGGAGATATCAAAATCTGCCACAGCCTCTTGAAGCTTACGATACTCTTCAACGAGTGTGGTGCGATAGCGCTCATACTCGGTGAACAGCTCTGTCGCTTCCTGATAGATCTCAGGATGTGATTCCTTGATCTCCGTCAGCTTGTACTTCGTGGTACGGATAACTCTATTTCTTGCCACTGGCAACCTCCGGTTGATTGAACTTCTCCACAGCCTTCTGATACTGCTCGGGGAACAAAAGCTTGATATGCTCTGCCGCATCCCCAACGACAGGGTCTAAGATGTGATCCGGCCGGGGAAACTGCTGTGCGTCCGACGACCACCTTCCAGTAGCAATAGTCGTGGCTTTGTCCCCGCCTTTACGCTTTTCCAAATCGCCAGCCCCAAGCTGATTAAACTCAGGGTGCAGACGACCGTCAGTAGTAGACCTACGAGCAAGCATCCTTTCGCCATAAGTTGAAATGATCTTGGTACACTCAGTGTACTCTCCCAAGAGATCAGCAAACTCGGTCTCTAAGGCAAGAAGCGTCTCCCTCTTAGTATCCTTTACATCAAAGCCCATCTTGTGAAGAGCCGCCAACTTCTTGGTAGCGGAGTTGATATCGAACTCTTCCATCGTATCAGGCAGGAGGAAGTTACGCTTCTTCCCTGCCTTGTCGAGGGCATCATCATAAATCTTCATGGCTTTGTCTCTGATGTTCTTCGCCTTGGCGCGCCAGTAATCCAGCGTGGACTCAATGCGTTGTTCATCAAGGTCAAAGCCTGTCAGCTCTGCGTCGGCCGTGCCGGCCATAGCACAGAACTCTATTTGAATCCTCTCCCACATCCCCTTGTGCTTCTTGATCTCCTTCATCTGCTCTTGCTTGATGGGAAACAGTAGGAACACGTCACGAGCGGCGTAGTAAAGGTGTCGGTATTGTAGTACGCCAGACATGTTAATAAACTCGCGACGGACGGCTTTGGAGATAAGATAGTGTGGAGGGTATTTCTCCGATAGTTCTTCAAGACCGACCTGAACTCCGTATAAACCCGCCGTGAGTAGTTGCTCCGCCAGCATCGTATCGTACAGGCTGGGGATGTATACCTTGGTTTTATCATCGTAGTGATAGTTAATGAAGTGCACGCCATACTTAGACAGGCAGAACTTAAAGTCGTACACTCCGTTCTGAGTTAGGAAGAGCCTGTCTTGATCCTCCAGGATTCCCTTAAACTCCGGTACCAGCTTTGGTTCAATAAGGTAAACCATCTTGGTAGTACCCAGCTGGAATAGAAGCATCTTGGACGATTCAGATATGGGGTCCAGTCCGTCGCGTTTATTCTCTCCCCCAGTCTCAGAGTCGATACCAAGCTCTTGTTGTTTGGTAAGCCACGCAAGCGGTGCAGATAGGTCATTCTTAGAATGAACCTTGGTGATAGCCGAATCCGCAACAGCTCCTTCAGCGATAGATCCATCTATCCACTCCGGTGTACCAATGACATGGAAGGGCACATCAATGTGCTCCTCAATCTGCTTGGACGATATTGTCTGGAACGCTGGCTTTTTGCTTCCCATTGATTAGCTCATGTACCTCTGCGATCTCGGGCAACTTGTTGCCCAGAAAACTGAAGAGCTCACTCAGGTTCGGTGCTACCACCCAGGTCTTGTAGGCCGGATGTTTGTACACCTCCGTAGCTGAGTACAGACTACCTTCAGGTATGATCAAGAATCCCAGTGCCTTACCTGGCGTAATCATCCGGGTGCAGCAGGTATAGACTTCAAAGTCTGTACCGAAGCGCCAGTTGAAATGCTCTCCGATACCAGTACCTAATAGGTAGATGGTATGAAGAGGCACATGGCCGGCCACTCCAAAAGGAGTCATGGCATGATAAGACCCGCCATACAAAGTAGCCTGCTTTGTACCCTCTAACTGCTTCACCCGCATACTACCATACCCGCTATTGCCGGTATGATCTATGCTTGTGATAGTACATCCTCTCCATGCGTCCTTCGAATACGACGCATGCTGCCAGATAGTCTGGCCTACGTGGTAACCTGCGAAAGGCTTTTTATCCGACATCTCTCCTCATAGTAGGGACACACAGCACGGAATCCCTGTTGGGTGTATTCGTCCACCTTCTTCACGATGTCGTCGAACGTATCTGTATCCCATGATCCTATCACAGGATAGACTCCATCGCAAGACTGATAAATGATTGTTCCGTCCGGCTGGACGGCAATACGAGTGGGAGCTATGTACCGCGGTCTCATGCACTTAACGGTGCACTTCACTTGTTCCCCAATAAGTCTTCCCATAGGGAGGATTTGGGTGTCTGGGGCTTTAAGCCGCACCATGGTAGGATAAGTGTGCGATAGATACTCAAGCATTGCGCGATCCTGAAAGGCGACGTGCTGATCAGTACCAGAGACGAACACCTGGACCTTCCAGCCAAGGGCCCAAAGCATGAACGCCGCAGTAGAGACAGGACTTTTGCTCCATGTCCCGTTCGTGATGCAGAATCGAGGGACACTGTTGGTGTGCTCAAGGATAATAGAGTTCTCTTTCAGGAATAGAGAGGGCTCTCCTCCATAGATTCCAATACCGTTGATCAAACCCCAACGGACGGTCTTCATCCAACTCCGAAACTTCTGCAGGTCCATACGATCGTAGACCTGAGGACCTGAGGAGTACATACAGAAGGAGCACGACAAGTCGCACTGCTTACTGTACATGAAACTGAGGTCGAACATCTGACCTTCCCTATACTCGGGAGGTCTATCCTGCCTCAGTATCTTCACCATTGTCATCTCTCTTGTACTGGCGGTTGTAAACCTTAAGGCCCAAGTAGCTCAGGATTTCGCTGGGCGCCGAGGCAATGGGGATAAGGCGAAGCATTTGGTGAGAGGAAGAATGCACTTGAAGTGTAGCTGTCATGTCTTCCGTGGCGCCATAATAGTTCTTGCCTTTCCATTTGTATTCCTTCCAGACCTTTTCAGGATCCGGAATGACATAATAGCACCAAGGTCTTTTCTGACCTTTGCGGTACACGGCAAAGATCTTGGCCTTGCCGTCGAACTGATCATTCAAGGCGGCAGTCCAGCCAGGCTCCTTCATCTTGACGGCGTCGGTTGCTATCAAGGTAAAGACCTGGGCGGGTATCATCTCGCATTCGTTACTGCTGCGGGCCTCATCTCGCTCATTCTTAAGGTCATAGGTCCAATCCTTGGAACCTTTCTGTGGCTTGCCGCACTTCACAACCTTGAACTTCTTCCACTCGCTGCCACACTCGACCCAGACTTCATCGCCAGGCTTGAAAGGACTTGGCCGTTCCGGCTCTTCCTTGGGCTTCTCTTTCTTCTTGGCCACCTTCTTCTTAGTGACCTTCTTCTTTTTCTTGATAACGATGACAGGCTTGGGCTTGATCTCGTCTTCGAACTTCTTAAGCGGAGGCAGAGGAGGCACCGTAGTCGTTACTGTCTTGGCGCCAACTTCCTTAACGAAGTTCTCCATCTGCCCAATCATTATCAGAGGCAGGGAATACCCTCCAGAAGGCACCGGCGGCCCGGGAATAGAGTCTTGCTTCTTCTTGGCCATTAGTCTAGAGGCACCAGCTCCGACGTCTTGTAGGATCTTGTGTGAGACAAATGCCAGGAGTCATCATAACCCCAGCGAGTGATCTTGAAGTAGCCGGTCACCTCTTTCTTGGGCTTAAACCCATACTTGTAATAAAACTGCGCGATTGGCATATGCACACGATGAGGAATGTCATGCTCATACCCCTCGTAATAGTAGCTGGGTTTCTTGTACAAGTTTGCTGTCTCGAGGAGATCCAGCATTGTCTTGTTGTACATCGACGGGAAGTCAAACCAGATCTCTTCCACAGCAACGTTCTTGCCAGTCGGAGTACGGCAGACAACGAAGTCGCGTGGCCTCGCAGGCTTAGAGTTATTCGTGTATGGCGCCGGCTTATCGCCGAACAAGAATCGGGAAGTGAAAGCATCTAGGTTATCAGCCATGTGCCCTTCCCTGATCAGCTTACAGCGGTGGCGCCGCTCCACTTCAAAGAGCCCATGCTCCCTAACTGCTTGATACTTAAGCAGCTGGATGTAGGTATTGTTAATCTGTGAACAGACCTTATCGCGCGTCTGTTCCAGGAGTACCATTCCCTTACGGGTTCGAAGCTCCTTGTCTGTCATGTCCTGAACCTCGAGCAGGTCCTCGTCATTCGCTTTCAGGACGACATCCGTCACGACAGTGCGAGAGTCTTTGCTGAGTTGACCCCACTTCTCATGAATGGAGTTACTGCCCAGTGGCTCTTCCAAATGGGAGGCATTCCATCCCTCTTCATTCAATAGGTGCAGTGTAGGATAGGTATCCTGCTGCACCTCCTCTATAGGCTTCATAGCTGCGAGCCAGCTGTTGATTCGCTCGTTGTTCATCTGCGATCTCCAAAGAACAGATACTCAGATGTCATGTCGACAATCGTTTTCGATATCGTCTCGAGGTCAGGCGTAGCTGGTACCTTAAACTGTTCAGGTGGAATACTATCGATCTTTGCCACCATTTCATCGGCGTAGCTTACCACCTGGTCATAAGACCACTTACCAGCCCTAATAGAAAGGAGTTCCTGTGCGTCGGGCCGGCGAACCAGCAGATCGCCTGTGGTAAGTATCTCATAACCAGAACGAAGCAGGCGGACCAGATGCATAGCATGCTTAGTGTCGTACCCAAACCGTATCTCTGTTTCATGCCGGTCAGAGTTTCTTTCAGCCATCCAAGTAACATATTGATCCCTCTTCTTCTTTGCTTCATCGTAAATGTGCTTCTGAAACTCCCACGTCTGATCAATATTGCCATTGAACATACGAGGTTGACCAAGCTTGAAGAACTTTTGATCGTTCCTCTCAGGGCAAATGATGTTGGACGTTCGAAAGATCTCCAGGACCTCCGTCTCTGACTTCAGATACAAGATCGATTTATTGTCCCACATATCCTTCACACGCTCCAGCATATTCTCGCCGAAGCGCCAGGCTACCCATTCTTTCGAGACGTTCCCCGCGCGAACAAGAGGCTCCAGCTTAGCCATGTCATCCATCTCTTGCTGTAGCCACTTGGTATGCGTACGGATCCGATGGAGCTGGGCCTTAGCATAACCAACGAACGTCTTCTGGGCCCGCTGACTCAGGAACCTATGACGTATTTCCCGCAGCGCTTTTGCTTCAGGAAGGCATAGGAGTACATCGCTTGGGTCCACGAAGAGCAACTCGAGCACGTTTGGATTATTAGCAACTGCCAGCGTTGCATACTTCCGCAGCGAGTAATAACTGCGGTCTTCTTCACTCTGCTCTGACAGCAGATCGAAGGCCCGTAGTCCGAAGTAGTACTCAATGGGCGGAATGAAAATACCAGCAAAGTCTTCATCAGACGTAGGGAGATTAGTCCCGTAGGCATGGCTACCGCACCTCACCTTGTAAATCAGGTTGGCTTCGGCAATGTCTTTTGCTTGCATGGCTTTACCACCTGGTTGATTTTAGAAAGCAAACGCTGAGTCATATCCGTAGCTTCGGACAGAAGGAAGTTAGGATCTACAGTCTTAGCACAATAAACTGTTGTACGAGTAGCCTTATCGGGCCACTCTTTCTTGGGGCCAATCCTTGCTAGCCGCATGTACAACACATAACGGGACTTATGTACGCTTTGTGAGGACTTTGTCGGCGATGCCATAAGCCACTGCCTCTTCGGCCTCCATAATGTAGTCACGATCGCAGTCGGCGTGGATCTTCTCTAGGGTCTGGCCGGTATCCTGTGACAGATACTTCTCGATCTGGTCTCTCATGCGGCGGAGCTCCTTGGCTTGGAGTTCCACGTCGCTTTGCTGTCCGCCACCGCCACCAGACCACGGTTGGTGGATCAGGACGCGCGTGCTAGGCAGAACATAACGGTGTCCCTTCTCGCCGGCAGTCAGCAAGGTAGCCGCCATAGAGGCACACTGTCCAAACCCAATGGTATGAACAGACGGCCGAATCAACCGCATCGTATCTCTAATCGCCAGCCCAGCAGTGATGTCTCCACCTGGGCTATTGATGTAGAGCATGATCGGCTTGGTCTTGTCTTCCTTCTCGAGGAACAGGAGCTGTGCCACCACGATCGCCGCGGTGTAGTCCATGATCGGAGTACCAATCATGACGATCCTTTCCTTGTTCAGCAACGAGAAGATATCGTATACCTTGATGCGATTCCCATCTCGTTCCTCAACCATGGGAATAGTAAAGTCATACTGCTTTTGCATTGCTTGCCTCCGAAAGTATACTAACTCCGTTCAGCTTCTGTGTCACTTGCTTCAAGATCTCCGTCTTTACTGCATCGGGGTTCTTCAATACCGAGCAGAGATCCACTGTGAAGTCTAGATTCATGCGCAGATTTGCCTGATGATTACCTTTCTGCAGCACACCCTCACCCTCACAAGGGAACTCCTTCCCAATCAAGTGCATAATAGCACAGCACATCTCATGTGCTTGAGAAGGCAGGAGCTTAGCCCAGGCAGTAGCCAGAGTAGGTGAATGATAGTAAGTAGAACCTTTACGACCAATCGATACTTCTATCTGGCCGTCTTGTGTCCTACGAAACCCGAGCCCATAGTTACGGGCCCTCTTCTCTCCTAGACCGGCACAAGAGACGTCGATATAGATCCTCTCAAATCCTAACTTCTGTTCTTCAGGAGTCATAGAGGATGCCCAAGCTTCTTCTCCAACTCGTCGGCGAACATGTTCAATACTGCAGCTATCTCCTGGGCATTATCCAGGTACATTGCTACCCTCTTCCCTGACTGGAAGTATAGATAACATAGAAGCTCGAGCAGATCTTCCTTGACCTTCTTGTCGGCCGCGCCGCAAGTAGTAAGAAGCTGAGCGAACTTCCTGAAGTCAGCACCAGTTAAGTACTGTGTATGCTGACGCTTACCACGAGGGCCTTTGAACTCAATCTCACAGCTCTTATAGTCCGGAGGACTGTTGTGAGAGTTCCAGCCGGAACCTGTATGGATATAACAGGTCCCAGGCGTGGGATCTTTACGAGTGATTTTGATAGACTTCTGCGGCAAGTTCCACCACCTTATCTACATCCAGGTACTGACGCTTGAAACGATCGAGGCACTTGATCAGCTTGTACTTTTTGTCAAGGTTGTCGGGCTCCCTGAGAAGCGCGGCTGGGTGCGGCAAGCAGTAAATAGCTTTACCGGGCAGCACAGTAGTGGCATACCAATGCCCCATGTGACTGGTGTCTTTGGGGTCTCCACCGAGCAAGCATTTTGCTGCGGACCAACCCATAGTAACAACGACTTCGAGATTAGGCATTGCCCTGAGGATGCGGAGGCAACGATTCGGAAAACAAACGGCGAGCTCATCAAGCTCAGGTTCACGTTGACTTACCTCCCCGTCTTTCTTCTCGACGTCCGGCGGCTTACACTGGACGACGTTGATGACAAGACAGTCGGAGTTGGTGTCAAGATTGATGTACTTGAACCACTTGTCGAATAACTTGCCGGACTTGCCAGTAAGGGGCTTACCTGTCTCCATCTCCGTGGGACCAGGCATGATAGAGACTGCAGCGATTCGAGACGTCGGATTCCCACGCCAGACAAGCCCACGATTCTGTTTGGCTTTCTGGCAATGTCCCAGCCGGCAATCATAACAAGGAACCGATAGGTCTTTAATGACTGCCAGAACGTTTTCCTTCTCAAAGAGATCCTCTCCGAAGTCTAGCATCAGACCTCCCGATCTAGATGACCACTACTAGCTAGTTGTCTAGCTACTGTCTCTGCGATCTCCACTTCAAATATGTTCCTGATTTCAGGTCCTTCTTCTCTCTCAATAGGTGTCAGATGGAACAGCTCTTTCGGAGAGACAACGTACAGCTCCGTGCCTGCTGGCAGTGCCAGCTCGACACGAATCTCGCCGTTCACTTCACGAAGTCCTGTGACTCTATAGTAGCCGGTATTATAGCGAACAACGGCTCCAAACTTCACCTCATTCAGAAACATTTTGCTTGGCCTCCAGCTTCTTGGCCTTCTTCAAGTCCTGTTTAACTTCGTCTTCATCGAAGAGCTTAGGGAACTCATGCCGATGATTGATCCAAATCCAATGAAGGTCCCAACTGTCGGTCTTCCTTTTCAGGAGAGTGCCATACATGTAGCGAACCATGGCAGCAACCTTCTGCCAGGTCGCAATGGTCTCCTTGTTTACCTTGTCGTCCCACGACAAAGGCTCACCGTGCTCATCCAAGTAAGGTCTCTTCGTTGGCTTGGTAATAGCCTTGAAGATCTCAATCAGCTGGTCTTGCGGCATAGGTACATTGGACTTCAAGTACCAGTCGCAAAGGCGCCACATTACCATGACCTTACTTGGCATGGACAACTCCACTCAGCTTCGGATTGTTGAGCTCCCTTATCTGCTTCTGCAAGGTAAGGTACTCAGTATAGTTCTTGATATGAGCTGGGCCGGAAGTGTTTCGCACTACCTCGGCCAGCTGATCCAACGTCATGGGAAAGGTTCTCTTGGTAAGGAACCAACTGAGAAGCCTCTCCTCAACAACAATGGAGTGTGGTCGTGACCAACCCATCAGGCCTCCTTCTTGAACTTACGTAGATCAACCTTCTCGTTGTTGATCTCAACATACCGCACCGCAGCCTCAGGATAAATACGATTCACAGGCTTAGCTTTGCGTGTACCACGCTCAGCCGGGTCCCAAGGTCCGCTCTTTGGCTTATAGTCTTTCGTTACATGAATACCTTTGACTTCAAGCCAACTATTATGGAGAGTCAAGACGGCCCTGAGATAGACATGCTCTCTGGCATAATCACTATTGTCTCTCAAGACTATCTTGACCTTAGCAGCAGCTCGATTATACATTAGAAGTGCACCGTGCTCTTTCCTATCGGGCCTTGCTGATAGGACTGCCAGATTGATTCTCTCATGTTCGCGCGCAGCATCCAACCTAGATACATGGCGAAGGAGCCGAGCACGAGCAACCAGAAATCCTTACTGCGAAGCTTCCACAGAATGAACTGTAGAATATGCTTCATTATTTCTTTCCTTTGTTGCCCCACTCGATCTCAGCCGGCGACAGTACGTACTTGAAGTTCGATTCTCCTTCCTGTACGTGGATGTGATCCGAGTCCGATCCATAGCGGAAGACAACGTCTTCGCTCTTCATAACAGAGAGGACATTGGATAAATCCGACAAGCCAAGGCCGACAGTCGTTGGTCCTTCGGACTTTTCGGTCTTGGCCACACTCTCTTGGAATGCGCTACCATACCCCCGGGTAGCACAGACCACTGTCGAACCGTTGAACGTGAGAGAAAGTGTTCCTTTCTCTGCGTAGGCCGAGAGTCGAGCCAGCACGTTGATGAGCTGGGCTCTATTGATGGTGGCTGTTCGATGTTCACCAGGCACGGTGAAAATCTTCGCCACCGCCTTTGGGTAGGGTTTCGCGAGCTGCCGAATACCCAGGATAGCATCCGAAAAGCGAAAAAGGATCTCGTTCGTTGCACCGGTGTTAGAGGTAGCATTGGTGACGGTCACCTCTTCTTCTTTCTTTCGGGAGAGAATGGCCTTGAGGGCCACAAGAGCATCTCGATGTATGCCCCCGCTGAAGACGCTCGTAACCAACGGATCATGTACTTCACACTGGCCGGCAATGATTCGATTGGTAGCCGTTCCCACGAGAGCGCCGTTGCTAGCCTCCAACAGTACTGACGAAAGCCATGGTCCCTCCGTGATCGCATTCGACCCCGAGGCAGTACAAAAGGCTGTTCGATTGATGAGGTCAACCAACGTTGCCGCGGATACAGTAAAACAAGGCTTGGCATTGAATGGAATAGACGAAAGTACTTCGCTTGCCTTCTGACCATCCGCATGAACTGCGATTTCACTTTTGAGTGTGCCATACTTCACCTGTAGCTTGGCGCCGGAGGCACTCAAGCCTATCTCGATCTCCTCTTCGGCAGGTAGGTTACCGATCGTCTGGCCGAGCAGCCGAGGAACAATCAAAGCATACCCGCTCTTGATTACATCAGCAGGTATCTTCAATAGCGTACGTGCCATACCCAGGTTACTGGTATAGACATACATCCTGGACTCGTCCTTCTCTGTTGCAGCCATGGCAATCAGATACATCCATGATCCCACACTAGATGCTTTGGAATCAAGGGTATAAGATGCCTGGGTGATAGCTTCGCGCAAGTCACCAATCTTAATCTTGGCTTGCATTTCACGCTCCTTCTTGGGATAGTTCCGCAGACACAATCTCGATCTCGCTATTGCCTTCGACCAGCGAGGTCAGATCTTCGATCAGCTCGTCGGCTCCTGTATATGCACCCTCAGGAACTACGATCTGAACTGTGTAGTGTTCCTTCTTTTCCACCGATAGGCCCACTTTGCATCTCCTTTACCAGGTTCTGATTCACATTACAGCCATCCAACATCTGCACCCATGCTCTCAGCTGCATGCCAGCCAATACGTCATTATGATTAACAACGTAGTTGGCAATAGCCATGCGCAGAGCAAATGCATTGTCCCCTCTAATGAAGAAACCCGGCCAGTCCTCATTGAACTGTACCGGGCCTGTCTCCACTCTATCATTAAGGGGAAGCTCTACTTTAAGCTTCCTTATCTCAGTCACTCTTGCTCCTTGCTTGCCAAACCATCACCGCTCTTCCTGCATTATCTGTCCGCATGTATCCATACGGACCGCGACCGCACTTCAAGAATAGATATAGGGCCCGCAACCAATCGGTATTGGACCCTATAGTAATCCACCTACGTGGCCAGAACATCAGGCACTCATTGCTTCTTTGGCGCCTGGCTTATCAACGACAGGCTTCACTCGTGCCTTCTGACAGGCAACGCACAACTGCTTCTTGTACTTGCGCTGTCCATTGGCAATGAGTTCACTGATGCTGATCACACGATCGCCGTGCTGATAAGGTTCTATCTTGGCGTGGCAGTCGTCGCATTCCTTCTTTGGAATAGCCCAATCAGGAAGCTCCGGAGGTTCCGTGATGCGCCGAGAGGTATCGTCGTATGGAACCCATTGATTCTTTGGTAGATCATAAAGGTATCGTCCCAGGCCAAAACGAGTTGCGGCTCGCTTGAAGGCTTGAGCTTCGGCGGAAGTGATAGCATTTTCATCCACAGCGTCGGACTCACCAGTCCCCGAGTTCTTGCCGACACCTTCAATGATAAGGGTAGCCACAACCAAGACCTTGCCCTTATAGCTGAACTTGTTTTTCCAATCGCTGGGAACTGGTCCGGCAATAGGGGGAATACAGAAGACTTCATACTTTGTGCTCCATCCTGCTGGCGTCACAACATCATTCAATCGATCTGAATATGCGCGCGGGTCAGCATAAGCAGCAGCGATTGCCTTCTCTTTGTTCTTACTGATCGCCTGAGGCTTCCAGTAGATCAGATCTGGATCAAACGGCTCCTCTAGTTTATCGAGGATAGCCTTGATCCTAAGCTCAGTGTACTTCTCTTTCACCAAATCGAACTCCATAACGTTCTCCTTTTGTTCGCCTGCGATTAAAGTTAAGACCTTCTGCAGACATTATATAGTCTAGCAGAAAGTTCTGAGATGCCAAAGGCTTCTATGGCCGGAATATGCTCCGTAAGTTCAATGATTGCCTCACTTACGAAGATACTCTTCTTGACGTCGGAGTCTCTGAGCAGCATAGACTTCAAATAGTTGACTACAACCAGCCGAATGGCCGTTGCTTCTTCATTCGTGGCTTGTGAAAGAGCTGTTCGAACGGCGTCCCAGTCTTTCTTGGCGACAGCCTTAGCAACCTCAAAAGCCTGCGGTGCATCCTGCGTTCCGAAGATGGCTCCAAGGGGATCCATTCCCCCTGCGAAGCGTTCAGTAGCCATAAGTATGGCTCGCGGGGCTGTAACGTTCTCTCTAAATAGGCTCTGAGCGAACTCTTCAACCTTCTGATCCCAAGCCCCTGCTTTGTAGAAGTCACTGCCTGTATCCATCCTTCCTTTCCCTAAGTGTTTCAGCGCCCGCTGAACTAGAATCCTAATACCTTCGAGCGTAAGGCCTGCGAGTGCGAACGATATACATCGGCCGCGGAGTGTCGGTATAATCTTAGCAGGTTCGGTTGTGGAAAAGATCCATACAGTACTCGGCGGAGCATCCTCCACGTGTTTAAGGAGAGCATTTTGTGCCTGCTTTGTTAGCTGATGTGCCTCATCATATACAATGACCTTAAAGTCGCCCATAAGTGGTCGGTGCGCAGCTTCTTCTCCAGCTGCTCTTGCAGCATCCACCCCCGTGTCGTCTGCGGCATTCTTCTCGACAAGCTCTCCATTAAGCTCGGCGTTAATGCACCGTGCCAACGTAGTCTTGCCACACCCTGTGGGTCCCGATAAGAGTATTGCAGTCGGCACACGGCCTGAGCGTAACTGGGTCCTAATCTGGTTGACGATCGAGGGACTCCCAATGAACTCATCAAAGGTGCTGGGCCGTAGATCCACGGCAAGGTTACGGGTGGCGGTGTTAATGGTTTCGGCATTCATGGTCTCTCCTAGAACCACCAGGTAACTACTGCTGTGATAGCAGCTGCCAGAACAAAGTAAGCAGCATGCTTCCAGTCTTTCACGAAGCAATAACCAATACCAGCACTGAAGCACAGGATAACCTGTGCCGAGCCTAGGATAAGACCCCAGTTCCAACTAACGGGAGGTGTCATAAACCTAGTGACCTTAGCAACTTAGTATCTTCCATGTCATCTACTTCCGCTTCCCAGGGCTCGACTTCGTTGACCAAGCCCTCGGCCGGTGATGACTGCAAAAGTCGTTGCTGCTCGTAGGACTGAATGAGCATCCGCAATATTTCCTGCATGATGGACAGACGCCGTGATCCATAGGGCTCATGTCTGCATTACAATGAGGACAGGACATCCTACAATGTTCACAGCTCATCTGATTCTCCTTCCGATGTTCATGTTCTTGCCACGGATAACATAGTACCTATACAGTCCCGGGATCCATGTCCGCCATTTGCCGCGCGGCGGATGAGTCCAATCCCTGAAATGCATCAGCGATCTAAACACTTTTCCACCACCATGAGTCTCGGAGATACTTACACAGCCGGAAGACACGGAGGCTAGGCTTGCACCATAAAGCTAGGATGAGCCTAGACCAGTGTTTCAAATCAAGCTCCGGCCCAGGATCTGGGACGAATACATATCAGCCATGTGGATGATCACAGCCAGAGGATTCCTCTTCATGACTGTGTCTCCTGTCTTGGAGATGCCATTGATCGTGAAGTTGCGATCGGCATAGCCACCTTCGGCAAACAACACAGCTGACCACACTGCTTCGCTGGGCACTATACCCCAGCGCCCCAGCTCCAACAGAGTCTTAGACTCTTCATCTACAATGTCGAATGCTCCATAGACAGGACGGAAGACCTGCTGCGCAAGGTACCTCTTGGGATCCTTCTCGCGGTCTTCTTCCGTGATCTCTTCATAGGTCCAGACCTTGGCGAAGTCATGGAGATAGCAGGCCTGGATGATCTCATCCTTAGTAACCTTGTCCTTCAGGTCCCCGGGATAGAGGTCTAACAAGTCCAGGCTGTACCCAATCATCTCCTTCACATGGTCGGCCATGCCACCTCTCCACCAATGGTGGTGCTTGGCGCCGGCACAGACGTGATCGAAGTCCAGGTGATCATCATGGAAAGGAACATACTGTTCCGGATAGGGATCACTCATGCTCTCCAGCCACTGGCGAATAGTGTTCTTCGAATAGCGCTGGCGCCGCAGACGAGGAGTATCGATTGCCTGGGGAATAGTAACCACAGGCACTGTCGAATCATACACCTTCAGCTTACCTACTTGAGGCTGAAGAGACTGCGAAGGCAGATTGTCGGTAGGTGTTTGGTATTCCATTATGGCTCCTGGTAGTTGAATCTGAAACCCAACGAAGAACAATACATGTTCGGACCTGTAGCTGTGCTACCGTACGTAGCAATAGCTAGGACGTGCGGGGCCATCTTGCCACAACTGGGGCATTCCGCCTCAGTATTGTCTTCAGGCGCAGCAACCAAAGGGGTCTCGAGAGGAGGTTTGTGTTCACTCCCAAGACAGAGGCTACAGACGGTCTCGAGATAGCAGACGTCATGTGGATCCTTGATCTCCTCCCACACCGTTAGTGCTTGGCAATGCTTGCACCACTTACTTATGGTGTGTTTGTTGTGGACTATCTTGTCGAACTCATTACCACACTCACATCTAAACGTGAAGACTGGCATCAGCCGTACCTCCAATATCTAATCTGTGGGTAGATTGTTCTCATGTGCCGGCAGAAGTTATGCACAATCTGTCGACACCAGTTCTTACCTCTAGGAAACTTCCTCCGCTTCAGTACTAGCCTCGAGGTTGCCGTCGTACACACGGCAGACTTCTTCTCCCTGACCGTCTTCTGCGTCCCGCTTGGCCTCATCAACATCATCCGCCTCAACGGTCCGCGTGATCCGGTAAACTTCATACACTGTCACACTGTACTTCGGCATGCTGTAGCTTACTCCATTCTTTATCAAGCCACGTATCTGGATAGACATTCCAGGAATACTTAGGCCTGGGTTTCAGATAAGCTTCAATGTAAGCAGCGAACACAGGCTCCCAGGGCACACCAAGCTGCCCAGCTAGGTCAGCGAACTGTTTCCTAGTAGCATTATACCCTGTCTTACGCATTTTGTTGAGGGATTTCTGAGTGTTGGTGCTGATGAAAGCGTCTTTGTTCGTGGTGGGATTGAAGATATAGAGATGGGTTCTAACGTTCCCACCTCTATTCATAATGAAGTACATCAGGTGCACATAGCCCTTGCACAGAAACCAGAAGTTGTTAGCCTCTCCTTCAGTCAAGACGATGAAGGCACCTGCTTTAACTATCTCACTGACTGGCTTCACTTGGTTAGCTTCTTTGGACTGGCCGCGTGGTTCAAACCCATAAGGTTCCCACTCGTACCAGCACTCCAGTGGATTTCATTGTAGCCCCACACCCAAGAGCATCCAGGATACAGAATCTTCTCGCACGAACCACCATGCCCTGGGCAGGGCTGAGGTGTATCTCCCGTAGAGATCGGGAGTAGTAGCTCAAAGTCATGACCCTCTTGCTTCTCATCCTCTGGCTTGGAAACAGGGCAGTGATACACGTAGATAGGCATTTCGATTCCTCTTTTGAAAGATTGCCCGAGGGGCTTCTAGCTTTTCAGACTCGCGTGTTACTTCGGAAACTCAGTGCCTTTCACGGTAGATGTAGCAGTGCCACAGTTATTGTAGAGATAGTCGAACAGGAGTTCATCATCTCCAATAACAGGATCGATGCCGAGCTTCCGAAGAAGGTGATCAAAAACCTTGTCACGCTTCTTACTCAGCGCATCGATTTCCTTCTTGGCTTTCTTAACGAGCTTGATTCTTTCCTTGGTCTTCATTCCTTCTCCGATTGAATAGGGCAGCGCCCCAGTTCATCATGTCATCGCCAGCTAAACAAAACGCTACCGCAAGGCTTGTGACCTTGGGCACTTCACCTTTGGAAAGATCACCTTGTGATCTAATCTGCCGAGCCCGTAGGAGGGATCCTCTCTCAAGCGATTCCCCAACACAGACCAGAAACCACCCAATGCCTTTAACGTTTTCATCGTCGCGAGGAAGTCTACTCTCCTCCAAGGAAGAAAGTAGCTTTGCACCAAGCCCATACACACGGCTCTCATGTGTTGACTGTGTTGGTCGTGGGCACAGTGGCGTTGGTTGTAGTAACCGGGGCTTCGGGTACGACTTCTTCGACACCGACTTTCGTGACACGGAACGTCCTCCCTGCTACCTTACCTTGCACAGCACCAGGCTGCTTCAGCCGCTCGACCGCGCGGCCGGCCAACGACAACAGCTCATCGCTAATCTTACCTGTAAAGATGTCATAGGTATCAATCACCTTGCCATCTTGCACCTTCGAACGTGTAGGCAGCACCCAACGTGGAGTTGAGTTGCCCTCCGGAATCCTGTAGAGTATCTGTGTGATCGCGCAATCATCCGCACCAAAACAGATACTTGCCATGGCCGCCACGCCAGTCCTCTTCAGCTTCTCGACTGTATTGAATAGAATGACGACGTGGGACATGCCCTTAAGCACCTGGGTCATATGCCCTCTCTTCTGTGTGGTTCACGAAGCCGATGGTATTGATGAACATATCAAGGCCTGGCTTTGCTTTGCCAGCACCATCATAGTATACACCAAGTTTACCTAAGACGCCAAAGGCTTGGATCTTATCTCCCTTTTTGAGGGTAGATCGTACAAAGTTCTGGAGCCTCGGGTTCCAAATAGTAGCCGTGATCCAATCGGCATGACGGGAGGCGCCACGCCGGCAAGCCACAGAGAGTACTGTAACCTCCACGTTGCCAATCGTTTGAACATAGGGATCCTTTCCTAGGTAGCCCTCAATCTGCAGCTTGATGCTCATCGGTATCTCCCGAGTAGAATCCAGGACCAAAACCCTGGGCCACCCTTCCAGGCCCGCCTAGCACACCGCCAGCGCCACCACATAGTTACCAGAAGATCTTGACTACGTAATCGCCAGGCTCCAGGATACCATTGTTGCACATATCCTGCATCAAGAGGTGAGTACGCCACTGCATAGGCTTCTTGGAGGTCTTCATCTTCTCAAGGTCTTCCTTGTCATACCCATCGAGCACTTCGTCTTTGGTCAGCTCGGTAGTATAGGAACAGTAGTTCCCCATCTCTTCTTCGGCTGGTATGGAATACTCTTCGAATCCATACGTCTTCTCGATTAGTTTCTCGAGCTCGCCGTACTCCATCTCAATAACTGTCTTCTTCTGCATGGTTTCCTTTCAGTACCAAGGCTTACCGGTTCTTACACGGGTGAACGACCACCCACTCCGTGGGTACTTCCTCGAATACCTTATAAAATCCTTTCGTGACGCCCCAAGTGAGACGTCCCAAACCGCAGCCCATTTCTGGGAGAGCAAACGGACCACCCTGCATCTTGGAAAGCTTAAGCAATACGTTAGCCACATCTTGAGGCCTGCTGTCGTCTACCCAGTGCCTCTTTGTCGGCGCCAGGACGAGATCGGGAAAACTGTCGCTCCACCAGGGTACTCTTGGATCCGGAAGAGAGTTGAGCGCATGCTGGTAAGCCGCCTGAATACCCGGGTAGCGCTGCTTAGCCGCCAGAGCAAGCCCGGCACCCATAACCCCGAGCGTATTCGTCGGGATAACAATCCGATGTGTTGGGACATACGTCCAAATATCTCCTGTAGTTTCAATGAGACTCACAGATGGGCTCCCTTAAAGTGCTTACGGTACCAATGACGTGAGTGGATTATAATACACGGACCACCCCAACGTTCGCGGAATCCTGACCAAGCGAAGCGATACCACCACTTGATCATGACATAGCTCCTGGATCTGACTGCTCGAGTGGTGCTATAATAGGCGGCAAGTTGGCGCGAAGCTTGGCGAGGATAGCTGCATTAAGATAAACAGCTCGTTGCTGTACCTGTTGTCGCACACCCGTTTCGAAAACGGATCCACCGGAACCCCGTCCATAGTTCTGCCGGCTCTCATAAAGAATACTCTGGAGAAAGTTATTCTCTTGGGCTGTAAAAGATACAGAAGAGCCTTCAACCACCTGCACTTTGGTGCGGATGGAGAGTACAAGCTGTCGCTCCGCATCCGAGAACGTTCCTCCGCCAGCACCGTGTCCTTTGTAATCATGCCACCTCGTTAGCGTGCTCTGCAAATACTGCAGCTCCCAGCCATCAAAAGTCAAAGAGTTGCTCATGATCCGATCACCAGTTCATACTTTCCGGGTCCATTGATTCGTAGACCTTCAAGAAAGAGATCTCCTATACCATGACCCCAGATGCCGTACTTCCTTATGTCTTTGTACATCTTGGAGTAGGCTTTGTAAACACAAGCCATAATATCTAGATATGTAAAGCCGGTAGGCCGACAGAACAAGAATCGAGTGGGGTTACCCACATAATGATCATCATTGAACTCGATCATCATTATTGGGCGCCTGATCACATGGTAGTGTGCCTTGCGCAACGTCATCATACCATCACGTATGGCAGGGTAATCACATACTTGTGCTGTATTCCATGTATTCCAGTTCCTTCTCTTGTCATGCCAGCGCACAAGAAAATCCAACACACGCTTTGCCATTACAACCTCACAAAAGGATTGTAACCTTGCGGATAACTACTTGCCGGAAGATTGGGCATCAAACCACCCACCTTCCTGATCACATTGATAACTAGCTGCCTAGAGCTGTCATCAAAATGAACCCAATACGTCCAGTCCAGATCACCTTGTGGTTTACCATGGACCTGAATGTATTGTACATAGAGACGTTGCATCAGCTGAGCTTCAGCTTCGGTGAATGCAATAGGAGCGTGCGTTGGATCAGTGATCTGCTTGCGTACCTTACCTACTATGTCAAGCGCTTTAAGCCGCTCGGCCTGCGTAATAGGTGTAGCACCACCAGCATCCGTGTTGTTTGCCACGGCCTGGTTCTGCGAGAACTGGAACATTGTGTTCTGAACGAACTGCGCTTCCGCAGGGATAAATACAACGGATTCATAAGGGGCTGACATTAGTCCCTCCCATTACGGCTATACCAAAAGTGGCGCCGATTAACCATACGACTCAAGTATTGTTCAGGAACAGCACGTACCCAACAGAAGACCCAGACACTGCTAAGAACTCTTCTGAGGTTGATTATCCTACAGCCGTCTGGATTCATTACGTTGATCCTGCATCATGATAGACCTGATCGTATGGCGGGTAGATAACAGTACCCAACTTGTGCAGGATGTTATTGAAGATGTCTGCTCCCCTAAGGAACTGTTCCTCGGGGAACTCACCCTGTGCTGTGAAGTTCTGGTTGGCGGAGCCAGTGCCAGTAGGAAACTGTCCTATACGGACGTTGTTCCCCCACACACCAGTGAAGATATATTCACCGGCGTTGTTCTTGAACATGATAAAGATGTTCTTGATAAAATCAAGCTGCGCTTTGTCGGTGAACACCACGCTTCCGCGCGGGTTCATGATGCACTGCCTTACTTTGTTTAGGAAGTCTTGGAACCACAGATGCTCTTGCTGGCCCATCTGTTTTACGTCCCGGCTTCCCGGCCACTTCTCTTCGTTCAGTTGCTGGAGCATCCACTGGAGCCAGTTCAACTCGGGTGGGCTGAACTGTACTGTCAGATATGTTGTCATCTTTCCTCTTGACTACTCTGATTTCAACCTCGGTGAGGGGCGGCTTGATGCACGTCCAACAGTAGGGTCTCCATTTACCGTCTACATGCTTAGCGTAGACCCCGTTAGGGCCCTTGCAAGCATAACACTTCTCTGCTATTCCTTTCCACTCAGCGCCGGGCTCAGGAGCAGGCGGACGAAAGGTTACTTCTTCCACAGTGACTGCAGGAACGACCACGCTTGTTGCCATAGGGGCACCGGCTTAACTCCGTCTGGTGGGTAGAGCCATTTGCGATTGCAGTCAGGACACTGATGAGGAATCATAATATTCATCGTATACTGCTGACCACACTTACACTGGTCAAATACAAACACAGCGCGTTCATTGCGGCAATCTACATAGCCACGCGGAGGCCACGCCTGATGTTGATCTGCACTCCTGAAATCATCGCAGAACTTACAGCGATCAGCATCAGTTGCTGAAGCTTCAAACGAATGTGGGTCCATAGATCACCACAACTTCGAGGCCGGCGAATCCATTGAAGGATCGACGGTCAAGAAGTCCTTTACTCTTCCAATGACTCCACTCTGAAGGCCTTGCATTGTATCCGAGTGATCGTAATCCAATGTAGCCCCAACAGGAGAGAGAACATTCCCATAGATATCCACGGTGTAAACGATAACGCCGTGTGTAATCATGAAGGAAGCATCTCCTCTTCCAGAGGTGAACTTCTGGGTGCCAGTCGCAAAGTTAGAGACAACAGTTCTCATGGCTTCTTTGTCCACTTGAACCAAGTGTACGGCGTCGGGCTCAACGCCCAGGTATACTTGCTCGCCAGAGAGTTGTCGGTCACTTTGCCGATCGTACTGAAGGTCACACCTGAGATCAAGTATCTAATAGACACTGAATCATTAGGCGTAACATGATACTTACCATACCAACCAGACTGGATGCGCTCCAATACGATTGGCGCTACCTCAGGGATACTGGCAAACGTTACTACAGTATCGGGTCTCGGAGGCCAGGCAGGATCTTCTGCTGGTTCGGTCCAGGATAACCATTCCTTGACGCGAGGGCTTTCCAAGGTATAAGGTAGTCTAAATATATAATAGCGTGATGTTTCAGTTTCCAGACGTGTCTCTGCCATGCGGAGAAACGTACCCATCTCGCTGTTCGGTAAGGGGATAGCCACCTCGGAACGCGGCGTCGTATCACCTAATACCTCCACTGAAGACATCAACATGATCTTGGCGCTCATGATAGAACTATAGCGAGTAAGTTCTTTGATCAGCTGGCCGAAGACAGCTTCATTTGCTGGCTCGGCCGGCGGATTCAGAATGATCACATCAGGAGCCTGCTGATTCAAAACCAGCTTGAGCTCAGGAAACTTGACGTACTTCAGATTCAACGTCAAGGTATCAATCTCTGGCTTCGGGTAGAGCTTTGCTGCCTCAGTCGTAAGAGCCAGGGGGAGCAAGCTAGACCCACACTCTATGATTAGTATCCTCATTTGGACCTCAATGACCTGTACTCGGTAGCACACCACTCATGGAAGGGTCGGCTGTACACTTCTTTAACCAAGAGCCGCTCCATCCAATAAATATACCTGTCTGTAGCTATATGCGGAAGCAAAACAAAGACTTCCCTTTGTCTCTCAGCTGCATGAGGCGGTTCATACCGAGGTTCGGGTAGCTTCCATCTCATATTGCACGATCCTCTATCGCTTCGCCAAGATTATTCCACCAGTTGATGGCGATCTCGACATGCTCAGTACGTTCAAAAGACTTCGTCTCAGTCTCGAAGGCCACTGGGCCCTTCTTAACTTTATCCTTTGCAGGATACTCAATCGCTTGGTGGCCACTGGCTGTGTCCTTGAAGACCTTGTAGCCTTTCTTAAGCTTGGAGAACATGATACGTCCAAGCTCTGCATTTGCTTCATCATAGTCGGCTCCTTGAAGCTTCCACTGCTGCTGTGGGTTGCCGTCTTTGAAGTGTTCAATCCGGCCCCAGCGACAGTCAACACGATGACTGTCCTTGGTACTGTCTGCCTGACGGATTGTGATCTCGTAGTACTTATTATGGTGGGCCGCCGGGTCGATACACTGCAGCACCACCTGCCTAACGATCTTCGATGCCATTCAAAATCCTCTCATTCCATTATAGGTTAGGGGAAATGGGTAGCCAAAACCAAAAATCAGCCGCGGGGCTTCTTACCTTTTTGCCTCGCGTGTTCCTTCTTAAGGCCGGCCAAGTCATAAGGGCTTGGCGTGTTGACTAAGGGCTTCTTCAGCCCTTTGTTCTCTTTCTTCATCCACTCTTCGAAGAACACCCGGCGCCGGTCAACAGACCATATCCGCTTGATAGCCTTCTGATGCTCAGGGCTAGTGTACTTAAACCCCAGCCGAGCCAGGAGCAAACCCGACACCCTCATAATCGTGCTGAGAGCCGCTGAGTGCTGCCCTAGCTGCTCGTTAGCATAAACATCCAGGTACAGGTCGTTCGTGTCTCTGACAGCCTTCTGGAGGGTCCTAATGACCACTTCCAGGCCAAGCGAGGATCGCTTTATCGGCATGCCCACTGGTTCCGCAAGCGAGTAATAGACTTCATGGTGATAGCCAGCTCGTCTTCGGTGGCCAACCACTCAGAGGTCTTGGGGCCTGGGGCATGGAACCGCTTTGACAGTTCCTTTGTCAGCCGCCGAGCCTTCCGGCGTAACCCCTTCATTTCTATGTACATCCTAGCTCTCATCGTCATCTAGGTCAACTCCTTCTTTGATTTTAAGCGTAGAAACTTGATCAGCTTGGTCGATGTCGTCCCTTTCGCCAAGATATATCGGTTGGTACAAGGCACCGTGGACGTGCCTGTAAAGATACTTGACCTCCACAAGGGTCCCAACTTTAGGGACAGGGAAGTTCGGTAGAATAGTAACCTTTCCCACTTCCACCAATGTAGTGCCGTCGAGACACGCGATATAGACACTTCGCTTTCCTTTCTCATTGACCGCTGTGACCTGGCAAGTGCAAGTCTGAGTGAACTTGTACTTAGTCTGGGGTCCCTTGCTGGCTGGACGCCCAGGCACATAGAGAGCGGTGATATCTTTGAAGACAACACCCTCTACTCCTTGGTCCTTAAGCTTGTTGAAGAGGATACGCTTCTTAGCTTCAGTGAAGGCGGCTGGCACAACTTGAATAGCTGCATCAGCATCCTCGAGTAGCTCAGATAGAATATCGTATCGCTCCTCATAAGGCAGCTGAGTAGTGTCCTTGGCGGCCGATCCTTTCTTGCTGGCGGCCAGAATATCGAAGGCATAGTAGACCTCTCCGATCATCTCTCCATCGATTACATAATCTCCCTGTAGAGCAAGCGCTGCTTGTTCAATGCTCGCAGCGAAACCGACATAAAGGCCCTTACGATTGATGGCTTCAACGGTTTTACCCGTGCGTTTGAGTATAATCCTTTTGCCATCCTTCTTCTCTTGGAGACAATATGTCTTATTCTTGAAGTAATACTCCACCAGTGCATCATCGATAGGGTTCAAGAGCTGAGGCAGGTAGCCTGAGATCTTATCCTCCTTGTCACTACCCACATAAGGCGCCTGACCAGCACCCTCAGAATACCCCTTGAGTTTTTTCTCGTGCACTTGTTTATCGAATATGGCGTTCGCCGTGTCCAGATCCACCGGGCTAGGAGTTTTGTCTGAACTCGTGAGCGAACTACCGCGTCGCCCGTATTCGATGCGAACAACGTATCCCGTTCCTTTGGGGACAAGATGAACATGATACTCTTTGTCAGACGTCCCCTCTTTGTAAAATAAGGCGACATGCTTCTCATCAGACACCGAACTTTTCCTCCGCTTCTGTGAGGGCAGTGTGTCCAACTACTCCGAAGATATCTCCGGAGGCATGATCAATCATGCGGCCATCAAACAAGAAAATAGGTTGTCCGTTGATGATGAACCGAGGTTGTTCAAAGTCCTCACGCAAACATTGAGATGTGACATTCGTCACAATAATATCGCCGGGATGAAGGTCAATAGGAAGCAGTGTACCTTCCTGATGATCACCTGGGCCCACCTTAAGTACTGCAAAACGAAGACGTTCCTCTCGCACATAGGCAGCTTCGTCCATGCTAAACGCCTGGCTCTCTGCCTTCTGGATCTTCATTGCATCTAGATCCCAGGGGACACAGACAACGTAGTTGCCGCGGGGACGGAAGTCTTTCAATGCTTCTACTGCTGCCGTGATATGTTCTTTCAAGCGATCCTCTCAATCCTGTAGATGTGCACGTCGGGCATGGGTCCATCGTCCGAAGCATGACATCCACTAGGAGTTAACGAATGTTCCATTGCTGACTTGGTCTTGCGCGCGCCACGGATAGTATTCTCCTTACTACCTTGCACGTCGTCTTCGACTGAGTCAGTAATCAGATAAAAGTGATCTTTCATGCGACACTCCTGCACTACATAAAGAACAACGCATAGGTTTGTATCGAGAATAAAATCTCTCGACAACCCTGAATCTAGCACTGGCCCGGAAAACCCACCGGCTGCAGGTCAGTCGCATGAACAACCACTTGCCACAGCGCTTACCTATTCCGAAGCTCACCAGTGTCCATCGATCCTGTGCCTCAGATAACACAGTCTAACATATGGAGCACGTGTACGCAAAAGCCATCCGACAAATATGAATCGAATGGTTGATAGTTTGGCGAACAGTCGCATGCTATCTCTTGTACTCATCGGCCTATCAATGGATCCACGTAGACCTTGCGGCCAAACGGAGGGTCTTGATCAACACATGTAGCCCACATCACAGGGAAGGGCGGAGCTTTATCCGGGAATGTTCCGGCCATGTCAGTGAGGTAGACACAACAGTCTACGTCATACTTCTCCATCTCTTTCAATGCCGGCCGGAAATCAGTTCCACCTCCGCCCTTGCATTCATAGTGTGCGTCTATGGATTGCTGGAACACCTGGACGCTTTGGACCGCGGCGTCAGCACAGATAACAACGACCGAACACCCAGTCTGCTCCATAATGGAGTTGGTCTCGGCGATGAAGATCTGCAATAGAGGATCATCGATCGAGCCCGAGGTATCAATACAGATACCAGCCCTCTTTACTCCGAGCTCTCGCTGGATTCCTGGTTCGTAATAGCCAAGCCTTCCTTTTGACGCAAGTAGTCGTCGTGAAGGGCGGCCCCAATCAAGACAGGTGGTGGGCATGACGTGTGAGACCATGAAGTCTCTGAAATGCTTTTCCCATGGCGTCGTAGAATCTGGTAGGTCCTTGAGAACCTCGCGCAGAAAAGACCCCGGCTCAGAACCATAAGCAGCACGCTTAAGTCGTTCCTTCCATACGCGTGTTTGGACTTCATCCATGTGTGGATCAGCTGCTGAATCTTGGTTCGGCGGGATGAGATCATCGCTTAACTCTTTGGCATGCTGATTAATAAAGTCACGGACTGCTTTATCAACCCGCTTTTCGACGTAGTTGTAAAGCATTTCAAATGTCCACTGAGGAGCGGGGACCTTCTTAAGATCCTCCGCACTAACAAGGTTTTCAGCGGTGATAATGTAAGGATTGACCACAGACAGCGGTCCGATCTTTTTCTGCTGCATGATCGCGCGTATGACAATAGCATCCGCGCAAGCGTTGGCGATGTCCGGGCTAAACTTATCTCCCTTAGACAGCCGTATTTGCCTGGTCCGATGTGCGTGTCGGAGTACAATGTGGAGGAGTTCGTGCAAGATGATCGCATATTGGACGGACTCGTCGACAGTGAAGAATGGATCACAGAAGTATATAGAGGTACCGTCTGTGTACGCATAAGCATGTTGATCGTCTCTTCCCAGGGCCGTCGGAACCCAGAGAACCAGGCCAGCTACACCGGAGTCTCGAGTAACGAGTCTTCGAATGAGTAGTGTGACCATGTCCTTCTTCTGGTCCTGATTCAGCCCTGACTTCTTAACTTCGGACGATTTCTTTGGCACGCGGGGCGTAGTTAAGATACCCCTCTGTGCGGACAACCTGTTCAATGATACCAAGTTTCACCGCCTTTGCCAGGATCATTTCATTTGCCAGCGTTTCGATCTCAGCCACCGGCTGATTGGTGACCTTATGACGGAGCGCGTCAAAGATAAACATAGCCTTGCTGATTTGGTCCGGCCGCGTAACGTAGGCAGCCATGCTATAAGCAAGACCATAGAGACAAGCAATCTTATTCGGGATGTGCTTGACTGCAAACTCAGGCCTCTGGTGGCTCAGCAGATCTTCCATGGTCGGAAGCTCACCGATCTCCTCAGTGGTATGGATGAACTCTACTGCGGCAGCTTCACCCACTATACCATTGATAAGAATAGAGTTGGATGTCTTATCCTCTACTGTGTGCATCACTTCAGAGACGCGTGCCCAGCTACGAGGAGACGGAACAATCAACTGGTTCGTCTTCGCTACGCCGCCGACACAGGTAAGGAACTGAGGCTTCACACGAATGAAAGCCAGTACTGTGACATGGACATTGTGTTCCATTGCCCAGTTACCCCAGTCAATAGGATCTGCCACCACGTGGATGTGGACGAAGCGATCCGACAATGCGGATCCCATCTTATAACTGATGGCGCCATCCTCAGGACTGTTGCCGGCGCCCAGGACCATCCACTGAGAAGGAAGTTCATACTTGCCAATCTTACGGTCAAGGACTAGCTGGTATGCTGTTGCTTGCATCCGCGGTTCCGCGGCAGTCAGCTCATCCAGGAAGATACAGCCAGGGACATCTTCGATCGGGAAGAACTCCGGACGGAAAGCCCGGGTGATACCAGTCTTCTCATCGATCCACTGTAGACCTCTGAGATCTGGTCCATCCAACTGTGTCAGCCGGATATCTTCCAGTCTCATCTTTCTGTCCTTAGTCCAGTCCCAGATGGACATTGACTTACCTACACCAGGCTCGCCCCACAAGAATGCAGCATACTTCAACTTGTACAGATAGTCAAGTAGCTTGGGGAGCTTACCTGGCGTACAAGCGATGGTATTGATCATCCTAGTTCTATTTCCTTTCCTCTTGGTGTTTGAAACTCACGCCATCTCTGAGTGAACTGCCAGAACACAAACCAGGGAGGACAACGCCAGCCTAGTATCTGTTTCCGCTTAGCTACTCTCAATGGACTCGATTTGCTCCGCAGTGGGTAGGCCACGCGGTTTAAACTTCGAATCTTCGCCATAGAAAGTTCCAAAATAGCCTTTTAGTTAGAAAAAGTCGATGCGGGGCCTTTGGCCATTTTGGCTCGCGCGTTGGCCACCTCAGCTTTTCGAATCTGATGAATCCGCAGTGCAAAGTGCTCCAAACGCGATATTGGACTGAAGAGCCTTCATTCCTTACAGTCCATTTCTTGAGAATCTTAGAGTTGTCCGTCCACTCCGTCTGCCTTTTCAAGGATCTCCTCGAGGATATAAGGCAAACCGATGATTTGGCGCCTTACGTTCTTATCGTCCACAAACACGAGTTCGTGGTAAATCGGGTCATTCTTGAAAAGGTACGTCACGTTGTATTCGATGGAAATACCGTCTAGCGGACTTCCCGAATATGTACCCGGAAGCGGATTCGGGTAAAACACACGAATCTTCATCGTACCGGGAATAACCTCTCGGTCGCCTAACATGCTATTTTCCTCTTTTCTGTGATTTTCACTCAGGCAGGGTTTCCTGGTTTCCGTCGTAAAAACCGGCTTCCGACGAAAGCCGGTACCAGGTGATGGCCGTCTGTTCGTAGAACTTTCGGGTCATCTTCAATATTTCGACAAACTGGCTCTTTGTGCAAATAATGCGAACTGGGATCATTCGCTCTTTTAGCGTCTGGCCCTCATTTACCCAATATCCGATGGTTGGGTGCATAATGGTCAGTCCGCCTGATATCTTCTTCACGTGGCCATCCCAAACGCGGTGGCACCGAGTATGAATAGGCCGGCCATTGTTGCGAACGGTAGATACCAGCAACTCCCAGAGGTATTTCATTTGTACCGCTTTCCTTGGTAACAACCAAAAAAGATGTACTTGCTGTGGAAGAGGCGATAGCTCCAGCGCCAGGGATAACGACTAAGCCATCCCACTCTGAAGCTTTCCTGCATATCTCTCATCCACTGTGGAACCATGTCTGGAGCTCCCGGCTGGACTCGAACCAGCTACGACGGTTTTGCAGACCGTTAGCTATCCACTTCGCCTTCAGGAGCCTTGTTTCCTATCCACTCTGCGATATACCAATACCTTCGGCCGGAGACGCGGCCATGCATGAACTTCATTTGTACGTAGACGCTCTCTAGCCAGTAGGTATATCCATCGGAAGCCTGATGAGGCAACCAGGCGAATGTCTTACAGTAGTAAGTAGCGCCCTCAGGAGTTACTGGCTTCGGAGGCGGTGTTTTCCACTTCACTGGGTTGATCTCCATTCACATTGGGCTCATGAACAGTTTCATCATTTCCAACACTCGCTTGCTCTTGATCGCCGAGTACCGGCTCCGGAGAAACCGCGACGATCGACACAGTAAGAGGATCCATTTCGGATGGGCCTTCCAAAAGTTGAGGTATCCCTCTAGATCTGTTCTGGGCAAGGGACTCCCGAAGAATCTGAGCATAGATCTTTATCCTCTTCTGTGGGTCCGCAATACGATCATGGAGGACAATGCCATCCATGTGAGCTACTTCGTGCTGGACAGCCTTAGCAAGGAGCGCTTCCTCAGTATTGGGATCCTCATTACCAAATACGGCAGTTCTCTCTTGCCATTGGCCATCTCGATACCTCACTGTAACGTATGTGTACCGTGATACCGGAACCCACAAGCCGGGAAAGCTAAGACACCCTTCACCTTCTCCTCGTATGGGGTCGTCCTGTGCAATAATCTCAGGATTGTACAATATCGGGAAATCTTTGAAGCGAGGGTTAGGGATAGCGAATCTCCGCGGATCCCCCACTTGTATCCCAGAAAGGTAGACGCCATTTAGCTCCTCCACCATGCGTGTAAGTTCCCTGACATAGAGCTCAGGAAGTGGCCCGGTCAACGGGCGGGATTTCGTTTTCAGGCGGGAAAGATTCCACGCCAGCAGTTTCGGCATTCTGGTCTCCTAATCCGAAGTGATTCCGATCAAGAACAAAGCTATGATGCAAATGACGGCGGCCAGCAGAAGTCCAACGACTATACCGACCAGGAAACACATGAAAGGTGTCATCATCATTCCTTTCTAAAAGAAAGGGGGAAGACCTCTTCCCCCTAATCTTCTTTGAAGTTGTCTCGTTCCTTAGAACGGGATATCTTCGTCCGTTGCAGCAGCAGCCGGGGCCGCAGGTGCAGCAGAGCTGGAGTTAGCCGTGGAGCCGTCAGCCGGCTTTGGGCTCAGGTTGATCAGGCTCGTGGCCGTGATTTGGGCGTACGTCTTCTTTTCCTTACCTTCTCCAACGATGTTGTAGGAGATACGGCCTTCGACGTACACCTTGTCACCCTTGTGGAGATAGTTCTGGGCAAACTCACCCAGCTTCTCCCAAGCGGTAACTTGATGCCATTCAGTCTTCTGCTTGTCACCGGTGCCGTACGACGTGGCAACCGAGAACGAAGACAGAGTTGTGCTACCTGCAGTTTTGCTCTCAGGATCGCGACCAACACGACCGATCAGCATCACTTTGTTCAAATCAAACGACATACTACCTCCTGTCCCACCCGATAGGGTGAGGGGCACTACATTAGGGGCGTAATATTTCCCCTAAACTCGTTACTTCAAA